>Ga0210059_1000585_pt1 | contig 48000 bp, 30 predicted proteins | sample Ectturendosymbi2_FD_188042 | JGI IMG/M metagenome (GOLD analysis project Ga0210059, IMG submission 188042) | Ecteinascidia turbinata endosymbiont from Florida, USA - Sample 2 (SPAdes) (version 2) | ecosystem: Host-associated > Tunicates > Ascidians > Unclassified | place: Key West, Florida...
GATACCAAGTGTTTGTTGGGGTCATCCCGTCATACCCATGTCGAGACGCAATTCCAATAGCGTGGTCAACAAACTTTACAGGAAGTTGCATAACAAAAGCAGAAGGTACATAATAAAGACGTTTGAAGATAATATTGGTTAAATAAGTGGTCATATCGCAACATGTGTGCGTGGTTCCAGGAACATATTATTGAATCAATTTGCTTTATGATTTTCTTGTAATTCTCACAGTAGAAGCATTCTTTTCCTGACATTGTCTATGAAATGCAGGGCAAGTACCTTCTTTTTCTTCCACGAGTGGTTGCTGGTAGACGTTTTTCTTGAATTTTCGGATAAATCACTCAGCCTAAAACCCAAACGTAGTCCGTTCCAATTTGCGAGACTGCCATGCCCGATGTCTTCTAACCATCTAACATTATTTCAGTTTCATGTATGGTCTTGCCCAAAACACACCATAAGATTTCTAGTAAAACCAGGTGCAGAAACTTTCTTAAAGCCAAGGGGGCACCACTGGAAGATGTTGATGCAACACGTTTTTTAGGATATGCTTTCATTTGCCACTTCCGAAGTCATGCAGCAGTCACTGCTTCTTAAACGTAAAAGCTATAGGTTGTTGCTTTGTCAGTAATGCGTTAATAACGGTAACGTACGTCGAAAAACCCGATTCCATACGAAGTTCCACAAGCCAGGGTTTTTCAAAAACGCTACAACAGTGTTGTTAAACAAGAATGCAGAAATGCGTGCAATTTCACATTTAGTTCCAAACAAAAATTATCAAGTTTCTGTTGGAGATAATCCTTCGAGTCCGTGCAAGAACAAAATTCCAACAGCATGGTCATCAAACTTCACGGAAAGTTGCATCACTGAACCGGAAGGTACTTGTTAGATGCAGTTACGGGCAAAAATGCATGTTTGATGAACCTAGTTGTGCTAAACGTACTCCCCATTTTCAGTGTAGTAGTTCTGTTCCCAAGCCTCATTCTAATGGCAGTATGTGTTCAACACAAACTGAATATTTTATCAAAAGTCTTTGTTTGACTTGATGCTCTAAACTGAATAATGTCTAGTTGTTGGGTTCCATTTTAAGAGATATAAGAAATTACCTCTGTCAAAATTTTCAACTTAAGTGTATACTTCAAAATAGATGCAATAAAGGAAATTTCAACGAACTTGAAATAATATGACAGTTATTGTGAAATCATGCAGCAATTAAAAAATACTTGGCAAAGGCCTTTCAGTAAATCAACATTTCGCCGAGGTTTTCTTCATCTATACTTACGTTTCTTTTATTCAAAATACATCCAGTACTTCCATCACGGTTGCTAACCAGTCAACCAGCGTAGATTATTATGACAACTAATTGACGCTTCAAAAACCTTATCTTGAGTTGTTGTCATCAGATACTGTAGCGAATCTCTAGTTTGCAGTGACTTCAAAAAATAACTTTAAACAATACTTTATGTCTTTGAGGGAATTTTACAGCCAGAACTTTCCCATTTCAAAAGGCAACTTTTCAGAATTGAAAAATACGCCCGTCCAGCAAGGCACCCTCAATAAAAATATAATAAAGCATCCTGAGTAATATTTGACACATCTTACGCAAATCAGATAATCACCACCTACGCTGAAAATGTCAAGTGATTTTGACTCTCTGTTGTATTTCATTAGGAAGAAATGAACAGTTGAAGTTGATATGTGCAGAAAAATTTACTTAATAATTGTACAAATCTTTAATAAATTGCAAAAATCTCGAGGCTTATTTGTGGGGGTCATTGATGACCAATTTGTTTTTTATCTAGATTGCATATGTTCCAATCTAAGGGTAGATAAAAAACATTTTCACAACGGATCGGAACTATGGCACTTTACAAGTCAAACGACCGCCTGCTATCCTGAGCTATCCAAGATTATGCCACTGCCAAACAATGTCAAAAATTCTATTTTGTAAGGTAGCCAAAGAAACAGAACTAAAACTATTCTCTGATAGCGTTTCAGCCAGTACAAAAAAGCGTTTATTTGTCAATAGACTAAGCCAACTGCACCTGAACGGCAAAATGTGGGTGAAAATTATGATGAATTTCGAATTCAATTATTATAGCAAAACGAAAAACATGTTGTATTCACTGAAGGCCTACGAAAAATCAATCGTACCACCACGCAATCAGAAACGTAGAAGAAATTTTCACACTGCGAGTGCCAGCCAAAACACTTCCTTTGTATCTTATTCACATTTAAATCACAGATCCACTTGTTCCTTTGGGTGACAGTCCAAATGTGTAATTTAGGTAGTTGACATGCCTTTCTCGTGCGTGTGCCGTGATGAACAAGTGTAGCTCGATTAAAAATCCTTTTTTACCTTTGATACGAGCCGTTGCTGTCCGAAACTTACCTCTCTATCTAGTTATCCTTTTTAGTCTGCTCTTCAACTGATCTGCATTCTCGGCCGTTGTCTGAAGCTTTTTGCTTAACTCGTGCGTAAAAAGCACGAATTTCAAATAGTGAAAATAAGAGTAATAGTGAACATTGTTTGTAAAGCGGACCAACGAAATTTCCAAGTCTCCAGGCAAAGACAGACTATCAGACGAGTTGAGGTTTGGACGCAACACTGCGCAAGAGGCTGTTTGCATTTTGACGTATTGTATCATTGACTAAACGATCCTTTTTGTAAAAAAACAGTTCCGTTAGAAATACAACACTTTATTCTGAGGGCAGCAGCAAAGAAAATGTTGTCAGCATCTGTATCATCGCAAACAAAACCGCGATTGCACAATAATTTGATGACAAGAATGCCCGGGTTTTGTCAATTATTATATTTAATTCTTCTTTTGTTTCGTACAACAATAAGATGTAAGGTTATTACTCTAGTTTTATAACCTTATGTAAAAATGTCTTTTTCAAATTATTTAATTGCATGCCTGTTTGACATCACTCCAATGACAAAATTGTTTCGTATGACTGGAATCGACTTATATTTGTAGCAATGATGAATAACCTGAATTGATGTGCATTTTTTGTACAAATAATACGAATGATTAAAGCATGCTTCTTCAAATCCGCACATACTTTGTGTACATTATTGACTTTTAACCGAACGCAATCCACAGTGCTGCTATTGAAACGTGAAGTCCTGATTAATAGGACACTTTTATCTGGGCCTATTATAACGCTAACTCATACAATTACCAAATTGGACTTTGTTCCGCCTGAAATATGCTCATATCAAAACTCATTCTATTGTAAAACTTAATTAACTTTCAAATCACGTGGAATCAAATCATGCAATAAAACCTACATGTCGTTCTACAGGCCCGTCGCATGTTGCCCTTTCCACCAAGCCTTCTCAGTCAGTTGCCAGTGGCATTCAAATTACCCTGGAACCTGTCAACGAGCGAAATGGGTTGATCAGGTTATAAGTACATGTTTTGATTTCCAATCTAAAGCAGTAACGTTTGCAAACAGTTTCAAAACACCATTTTGGCATTTTTTTACAAATCTTACTTGGTGTTTATAAGCATTTATTTTTTCACGAATGTTGTTGGCGTCTGTTGTCGGCGAGACGCCAACAAAAAAGTTGACTTTCTCAGCAACATTCCGCATTTTTTTGCAGTTGTGTGTTTATTGTTGCTCGCAAGAGCGTCAGTGATAGCATTACTCACATTATTTCAAATGTTACGCAACTGCCTCAAGCCAATGAACAAGTAGAAGATGGAGAAAGTTACATTGCGGGAGCAATCCCATTGTAAGTGAACAGACTTTGTTTCCGAGTCGTTGAACCCTATGGATATAATTTAAAACTAGAATTTTTGTCAAAATGTGTGCTCTTGTTTCTACCAAAGAGACATACGTTTGTGGAACAAGAGTATCAAGTTCATGTCACTGAAGCAATGTAGAACAATTATTTTTGTAGCCTAAATACAGTACAACGAAGATGAACGTTTGTAATGAAACGTTTTCAGTGTCTTTTACCACTTTGAAGCATGCTTAAGAGTTCAACACAATTTTTATTTCTTCAAAACAACTATTAACCCACCATGAACGTCTAAACCATTATTTCTAAGCGTAATGTAACATCCACTTTCCGTTAAAAATGTTGTGATTGAAGTAAGTAACAGTAACTTACGTGTTTCTGTGTATTTGCTTTCTACTGTGTTTGTGCAAAGAAAATTGACGTCAACCACGCATCTCGTAATATTTTTTCCAAAACTCTTACAATGTTTTCAAGCTGTAACAAATTTTAGATTGTTTATCAAATATTTATATGCATAGAAACAACATGAAAGAAAAATTTTGTTTCATTCACAAACTGCACTTTCAACGTCACTGCTTTGTCAATTTGTTTTTGAAGTTTCTCTCAAGAGAAAGTTGTGATCCTCGGAGATAGCCAGCGCTCTTGCTGTGACCTCACTGACGCGAATGGGAACTCCAACTGCGCAACCATAGCAACGCGAAGACACCGTAATGCTGACATGATTGTCCATGGACTCAACCGACCTCTGACAAATGGAGTCAATTATTCTTATTATATCATCACGGCAACACCTGTGCGGACAGCCTCGGGCAGTTTCAATGTGATCTACGCAAACAGCGCTGAACAAACTGTGTCTTACCAATACAGTAAGCTAAACTTGGCAGTGCTTGTTCCCAAGTGTACTAGTTAACGTTTAAGGTCTTCATTTCTTCGCTTTTCACTCAAAAACATCAAACGCAAACTTCTAAATTTAATATTTGCAAATAATGTAGTAGTATATTGTACTAACGGATAGGGTTGTATTCAGTGAAATATCTTGCAATATTTCAAAACTATTTCATGTAGAAAATATCTTGTAATAATTCAAAACTATTTCATCTTTTTTATAAAAGCCGTTTGCTCACATGTTTGCGTGCACCACATCCAGGTTCTAAATCAGGAAAAATAAATCGCAGTTAACGATCAGGAGGTTTTCCAGTGGAACTTTGTGTTCGAAAAATAATCTCAACAAGGAACTTTGGTGTTAGGGAGAATTTTCTCTGTCCAGCAGTTCCAATCAAAATTGTTGTAGTGGCAAATAACTCTGCCTTTGCTGAAAGCGAAGCACACTCTGCTTTGCCAGCTCATCGCAAAACAGCATGAACGCAGTGCTTTCAAACTTTGAAACATTCAAAATGTTGTTTCAATTTAAGTGCTTTTTGCGATGTTAAACTAAAAAACTAAATTGCTGATGCTTTGGTCGCAACAAAAAAGTCAGTTCCTTCATTCAAATTAAACATGTTGACTACTGAACCCGAGTTGCCCAATGGATGAATGAAATGGTAATACAGTAGGTGATAAGTCGTATTTTGTAGCATTTTTCGACTCTTTTACGCTCAGCACGACAGGGCTGTTGCTAGAGCTGATATCCGACTTTACCCGAGCACAACAAGGGCCGCTACCTAGTTTGCGCCTCCTCCGGTTCGAAAGGCGGAGTGCTGAATAGTTCCCACACAAAATGCCTTGACTACATTTTCTGTTATTTTCAGTCGCTCATGCAACAAACATTGGCTTATACATTGGACTATCATTTCCAGCTGCAGCAGTGGTAGTTGCTATATTTCTTGGAATTTTGTGCAGAAGGTAGGTTACTCTAATGTGAGGTATTCACGAAAGTCGGGTTTACAAAGAAAATTTAATTGCTTTTGTATTCATTGACAAATTATTTGTTTTTCTTTGCAAAGTAACGAAAGTAGTTTATGCACACTCATTTCCCATAAAACTAAATTTTTCCAGAAATCTTTCAAATAAAGTTCAATTTGAGACATTTCACGGCACGTCCTCTGTTGATTCGCGCTATCGCTTTTTGTAAAATATGGAGGACGTGGTGTATAATAAAAAACGAAGATTATGGACAAAATCAGTTCTTCCCTTTGATCAGATTGTCTTCGTATATTTATCTAGATCCTTGCATGACAAATGTCAAAGCAAAATTTCCCAGAGCCGTAACACATCCCGAATTGAAATACCGCTCCAGTCGGTGAACCGTTCACAAGGTATAGTCATGAACGTTTGAATTTGTGTTTGCAGTTTTGTTTTTCGGCTTACCAGGGGGTCTTGTATTGTTATTTGTTGTCCAACGAGTTTCACATAAATATTTTGTTAGTAGCTTAAGTTTCCAATCAGCAGATGCAACATGGATGTGGCACTACGTTTTGTTTTTTTACTATTTCATTTGGCTTTCATCGCTGCCCTGGCTTTCGCAGCTTTGGAGCTTCTGCAATATTTCATATTAAAAAACCATCGTTTGCAATAGTCAAAACCGTATTGATGAAGTGCCACAAAAACTGTATAAAGGGAAGATTTAGACGAAAACGATTTTCTTAAACCTGGTTATCACCTTAACTGTTGTGAAGATATGAATCTTCTTTTATCTATGATTGTTTTTTTCTGAGGCAAAAAATACAAGAAGTAAAAATACAAAAACTATTTTTCGAAATGTTCGTCTTGAAAGCACAACTTGAGTTGAAATGCTTTCAAAATTGTGTATAGAAATGCAGGTTTCGAAGGAACACTGCGTTTTCTAAGCGGTGCACTTGTTTCATGCATTTATGGGAAAGAAGTACGTGGGTGACCAAATAGGACATCAAATCATGAAAAATAGTGCAGAAATGTCATCCAAGCTGGTAATTCAAATCAAAAGCAATGGCATTAAAAACAAGGTTGAAGACAGTATTCAGATCGTTCATGGGAAGTTTTGCAGACCCTTTGATGATATAGTGAATATTTTTGTAAGTTATTTTAGAATATTAAATTTTATGGTTATAAGAATTATTACATCCAGTAGTTATTATACAGTATTATCTTCTGTTGAAAACTAACATCTGAGAGCAAATTTTTATGATGAGTTCCGCTTTTTGCACATTTTTAAGATTCGAAAATTTTTTCTTTAAAATGTGTCGACTAGTCCAAAAATAAAAAGTCGAAGCAGTTAACAGGCGGGTGCTGCCAAACTAGGTTGCCACTTTAAAAGCAGTAATCGGCGTTCATGACGAACACGTTTTTTGTAAAACTTGCATTCTCGATTATTGGTAAAATTCTATGTGTGAACACAAGTTTAGACAAAGTTTTGAAGCAAACAGTTTATCTGTTGGACACGATAGGCAGGCACTTCGCGTTTTGAATTAGTCGCAATGATGGGAATAAAAATTATAAAAAACTGCTTGTGAGGTTTAGGAGATTACTGAAGACTGCGCTAAATGCGCCTGAAAAATATTCGGCATGTATGTGTCAATGTCTGATTTGACACAACATTTGCGTTTTGATTCAGATCGGAATTGTGGTAATTAAGCAAGATTTCAAAAATAACAAATTAACCAAAAACGGCGCTTATAACAGACAACCAGTTAAAGTTTTGACTATGTTCGCCTTTGTAGTGTGAAAACCAAGAAGACAAGGTAGGATATTAGGCTGCTAGTCACAGCAAATGAACTCATACATGACATGAAAATACAGTTTTGTTTTTTTTTCAATAGAAACAAGTTAACTCTTCGGTTTGTTATTCAAACAACTGATGTTAATACAAGTGCGCCAACATAATACTTAAATATTCGAATTAGTGCAATATTGCAGAAATTGGCGCATTGTTCTGGCATTTATAATTTTCTGGCAGACTCGTTTCAACGTGATAACAGCTCAGAATTGAATGAAAGTCACGATGTAGCTGTTGCAGACCTTTCTATGTTCTCGATTGGAGCATCATCACTCCTCGATGTTTACCTCAACAAGCGCTCCCATGAAAACCGGTTGTTTTTGGATGAGTTCAAGGTAGGTTTTCCGCAGTTGCTTCCACAGGTAACGAATTTGCAGCGTTTATGAAGACGAAAAGCACAGAGTACCAATTCATGTTGCTTAACATTGAACAGGTGCTCAGTCACGTATAAAAAATAGGAGCGCCCGAAAACCATATGAAAACCGCGATGAGGAGATTTTTGCTTTCCTTGAAGTATCAGCTAAAACTTTTCTGACCTGTTCTACCAGCTAGACAGAACAAATATTTTCGAGCAACAGCACAACAGTGCAAACTTATCAAAAGCAACTATTTCGACGTTGGTGCTTCTGGGTTTGGGGATGACTTTACTATGGTGGAAACCAATTTTTCTTCAGCAGTATGTTTGTAGTAAAAACTATAGTCCATGTCGTTTGTGACAAACGCGGTCGGGCATTTTAGGATCCATGCTTAAGTGCTTGTTTCGATTTTACTTTTTAACAATTTTAAGGAGTAATTGATCCTAATGAAATTTAAACAAAAGTAAAAAAAATTTTCTTTGTTGCATCCCATCTTTTTCGCAGACAAACGCTTTATATTGTAACAACTGTAGCAAGTTCTAGTACGGATGAACTCAGGAGATTGAACAAGAACGTAACGGTTAAAAATCGACAGTAGAACTCACAGCGCTACAAACAGTAGGCTACTCATCAGCTAAGCGGTTGCAGATGCATTTTCAGAACTGAATTACTTACTGTCATCTGTCAGTTCACTTGACTAACGTAGCTATAACGCAACACTAGCTAAACGTAAGGCAAAGAAGTATTGGTTCATTTTGATGAAAGCAGTTCACTAGACCTTGATGAAAAGTGATAGCAAAACCAACTTCCATGCTTGAATCATTTATACGCCGTTACATTCTGCAAAATTTTCAAAGAGTAAATTTTATTAGTGCAACGTAAATTAAATGATAAATTTCGAAATCATACCTTTGCTTCTCGCACTAAACAACTTGGATGAAACACTAAACAGAGTGGTTAAGTGAAGTTTCGAAAGAATTTATTTCATAAAATAATGCAACACAAAATGATTGTGTAGTATACAATTTTTGGCAGCCATTGGATACGTTAATTTGTTGTTCTCTTTTCTATAGGACATCAGCATTCAAAATCTGATGACGACAATGGACGCCTTTTAAAAGTTTTCAAATGGCTTGTTAGTTGCTGTCATTATTCTGCTTTGATGTTTTTTTGATGGTTTTTCATATCAAAGAGACTTTGAAATCGTTGCTTCTGATTCCCAAATGCAAAACAAATGTTTTTTGATGGGCGTTTACTTAATATTTACCTTTGTTCTTCAGAATGTTCTACCAGATATTGTGAACGAAGCAAGTGTAAGAACGCAATATGGACGGCAACTTCAATTCAGCAGCAAAAATCGGTTTAGGAATATCGTACCTAGTGAGTAGTATTCCTCGTCATTTATCTCCATTTTCTTCAAAGTTGCTTTACACGTCTTAATGATCTCTAGTAATATGATGGAAACGACATGGCTATTGCAGGAAATGTTTGGACAAACATTCTTGCACTAACGCAGTAAACATACGTACGCCCATTGCAAATAAGACTATCACCAAAAATAACGCAATCACAAGCAAGCCAAAAGATTTCGTTAATCGTTTTTCAAAATATTTTTTGTCTTAAATAAATGCCTCCTAAAAATGTTGTGTTAATTTTGCTTTCTGCTTTCCTCTCAACTGTTTAATTTTGTCCTCGTAAATACAAAAACACACTACCCCCTATTTGTTTTCGTATGCAGTAGTCAAGGGTGGGCAAACATTTTCTATGGAAGGCCACATAGAAAACTTTATTGCTACTGGGGGCCGCATATATTACATCTATGATCGCTTTAAAAATTTTAACAAAAACTTTTTACATTAGTCAGCACAAAATGTAGGTCGCAATAGTCACCTCCGGTTGAGTATTTATGCGGATTGTAATGAAACGTGTGGAATAAAATCTCAAGAATTCTAATTTAATCGATAAACTTACTGCAACATTGACTCGAAATATGTCCTTACTTGCGTATGGCGGCCTTGCGGGCCGTAATTTGCCCACCCATGCAGTAGTCGGAAGTAAAAATCTCGTTTGCGACACATCCTTGAATTCCTCAAAGAGCAAATATATTATGTTGTTGCCGCACTTTGCCATACATGGAGCGCATCAAGCTAAAAGCAGTGATTTTATATTTTTAATGAAGCAGTTATTTAGAATGCAAAGAAAGCCTGTTCAATGTTTTGCTTATCAAATATCATACTATAATTGCATTTGTCCTCATCAGTTAGCTGTTAATGAGTCATGCATGATCAAAGGTTAACACTTTGAGTTTAGTCTCTTTATATGTGTTGGTGCACATCAACCAAACAGAATTCTTTCTGAACCTGCATACATACGATCGCAAACAAAAAATGCCACTTTGGTTTGTCGTTTTTTTTATTAAAAGTATAAAACATTACAATTTGTGGACGGCGAACCACATGCTTTGAAGGGCGATACCTTATTTAAACAAATTTCCTCCTCCTAATCGCATGTTTAACTGATCGATCTGCTGACAATTAGTATATGTGCCATACTGCTTTTAGGCAAGAGTGTTTACTTGAACATCTCCCACAGAAAGCGCAATTCAAGCGTCAGTGTTTTGCCATTGGCCGTCACCGAAACAACACAAAAAATGCTCATTCACCGCAAATCCATGGATAAAAGGTAGAATTGTATGCAAAAAAAACACGTTGAAACGCCTTACTTGCTAAATATGTGATTTAGCGGTACATAAAAGGGGAAAACTGCGAAGTTGGGCCTGAAAACCGCAAAACCACTCAAGCGGTAAAATACGAAACCAACATTGATTTTGACGGAAAAATTCATTAGTTTTGAAAAGCACCAGCAACTCAAAAAATAATCTCTCGATGGCTTTTCCGGTCGTTACTGACGCTCAGAACGACCTAATTAGCAGTCAATGATGTAAGAATCATATGGTCGCAGAATCGCTAAGTATGCCCAGACAGATGTTTTGGTGACTCGGGAACATTGCGTTTCATGACTCATTTGCTTTTTTCACTAATTTATTTTTTCTAGTTTTGTAGAACTGCATGATTACATTATGAAAGTTATCAAATGGTTTGTGCAAAATATTTGCGATAATTGAATTTACCTTTAACGCAAAATAGACAATACAACTTCTGACCAGAATCATCTCTTTGCCATCGCGTTGCCTTCAGTTTCCACAAAATTAATGAATAATGCATGAATGGTTGCACGTAAGAACTATAAAAATATGAGGACCGACAACAGCGGTCTCACGGTGTTTGCTGAGTGTGCAAAATTAGGGGGTCCATCTTTAATTTACGCGGTTGATTATTTGACCCACACGCTTTCAAGTATGTAGCTCACTTTTGCTCGTTTGCATTGGTGGGCATACGTGAAAACAACGACCAAATAAAATTTTGCACCGGGACCCTAAAAATTATAAGGCCATCACTGCTTTGCCGAAAAGCTGCTTCAAAATTCACGAATTTTTCTTTGCCGAACAATTCAAGACAAAGAAAAACTTGGTGCTTTAAGACTCTACTATCCCTACCCCAATCATTCCGTAAACTTTTCCCAGATTTAATGACTCATTCGTCAAATCTTGTTGCTGATTGGGAGGTCAGTAGCATTTAACCAATCGTCAACCAATCTAACATAATTTCGTTTAAATCACTGGTACTGAAGTTTTGTTTCTAATTCTTTGAGCATTTTTGTACTTTCCTCTTCCCAACAGCGGTGTCGACCTCAGTTCAACACGAACAATCAAAATCTCCCCGAGGTGAGAGGTGATGTAAATCTAATCAAAAATGCTCAAAGCCAATTTTAGTTTTTTCCTAAGATTTAGAAACTGCGCATTTGGACAAAAATGATGAAATTTCATCAACTTATTTTTCTTTTTTGAATCGAAGCAAATTTTTTTAAAAAAAGATGTTCGCACTTTGAAAGTAGCTGTTGATATTTTGTGCCAGCATTTTATTGTGCAACGTCTTTACTCCCACACGCAATGCTCTTGCCAACAAGGAACACATAAATACATGAATGAACAGGAGGATACATACGTGGCGGTAGTAGAAAAATGTACGGTTGATGGCGCTATTACATTTACTTTGATGAAACACAAGCATAAAGGGCATACGAACGAATGACGCCACCCCGATTATTATAATGTAGTGCTGCGATGACTTCCAAGTACACCGATTTACAAAATGTATAAGGGTGTGGGAGACTGCGAAGAACATGGGTAATTTAGGCTGCAGACCTCCCAAGGACGAAGCTACGTATAGTGTAAAGGGAACAACTGCTATAAACAGTTCCCTTTACACTCTACGTAGCTGTAGCAGTAAGTAAACGTTTTTGTTCTGGGTATAAAGTTTAATATGCGCGTAGAATTTTACCAGACTAGAGTTTTTCATTACAGTAGTCTTCCTTTCACTCAAGAAGACTTTTGTTGATGCTAATATTCTCCAGCAAGTTCACCATCGCAAGTCACACTCCCGGACTAGGGTGGATATTAGGGGAGGCGAATGACACGGTCGCCTCGAGCCACCTATTTTTCAAATATGAGGTACCGCCCGCATTTGAGAGTTTCGCACTTAGTTTTTGCAATGTTTTGAGTTCATTTCATAATTGAAATGTGAAACAAAATTATTTCTTTTATCCGCCTAGTCCCCCATCTGCCTTTCGCAGTGGATATGCTTTGAGGCCCCTTTCTGAGAGTTTGCCTCTAGTCCCTAAATTCTAATATCTACCCCTGATCATGAAGCCAGCATGCAGTGAATATACAATAGTTTTGTTGAAATAAGTAGTTTGCAAATAGCTTATTTTGAAATCGCCGTACTTAAGCTTTCAGATTCATGCTTCCACAATCTTGTTTCAGGCGACGACGCTAGAGTAGTTCTCAAGAAACTTGGGAACGATTCGGATTACATCAACGCATCTTTTGTCAATGTAAGCGAGTCTAACTTGTTGCTGCAATTAAGCATTATATGAGTTTGAAAACAGTGGATTGCTAGTTTGTCATATTTGGACTTAGTTACCATTTTTTAAATTTGTTTCGGTCAGCAAATAATCAGTATTGCCCAACTTAGCAGTGCATAGTACAACTTAGCATTGTCTCTTAAGCGAAAATTGGATGTTCGATATACGGCCACAGAAGGACTCGTATCGTGTGCAAAAGGACTCATCTCAGTTGACACTTGATGCACAATGCAGACTGAAGCATCCTGTGAACTGTCATCACCCAAGCCATTAAAATATTTAAAAAATTGTCCTGACCTTTTGTTACTTTTTATATAAAGCTTAAATAAAACCAACAACGAACTCGAGTTTCTAACTTATGAAATGGCTGTGGTAATGATTTTAATAGTCTTTTAAGGACAGGGTTTTTGGATTTCGTGGCTTCTATATCAACGATTAGATGACTCTTGGAGCTTTCGTAATATTGAACATCTTCTGATTCGGTAGGAAGCAGTCTCTGATTGTGACTCTTTGCCTGATGATTTAGTTTTTTTTACGATGAATGCCTGGGAAGTTTCAACACAAAGCTGGGTGATGTTGGGCTCCTTTATCACCAGATTGATAAGCCGCGTTACCTCTATTTTACGGTAGTGGTCATCAAGCGACCGTTAACTCTGTGCTCCACTGACGAGACCACAAAAGGAAGACCTTCAGAATTTGTACTGTAGGTGACATCAACCCATCTTTTTGCGAACAAATAACCTAATACTAACGATCATGAACGCGTGGTACGCCACTGCCAAAGACTTGGAAACATTTACGTGCGCAGCTGTTGCAGCAAATGCTTTTAATGGCTTCTCAGCAGCAAACAAGATTGTTTCTGCAGCGGTTTGGTACTGCTTTACTGTAGATCTTTAAGTGCACACTTTTCTATAAGCCATTGTGTACTGTAGTACGCTTCTAATAGTATTTGCCTTATCAAACCCAAAAAGGTTGAATTTCATTGGTTCAGGGATTTTTGACAATATCTTAGCCTTGCTTTGCGATTGCAAGTCATACGTGTGGTTTCTTCCGCTTTGTGTACTGTGTGTAAAGGGAACAGTTGTTCGCATCATTGAATGCACAAAAATTGTAAAAGCGGTGCCAACTGGGGATTGAGTAAATGCACGCAACATGTTAATCATTAGATCTTGACAAGTTTTATGCAAAAATATATTTTTTGGAAGTGGACAATTCTGATACTTACTACCTGCTTTCAAAAATTAGAGAGCTTAGTGCATTGATGATTGATCGATGATTCCGAGCAAATGTGGAATAACATCCAAATTTTCGCAGATGGTAAATCAACACCAGACAATTTTGTTGCACTGAAACGGTGATTCGCTACAAATGCGTGTGAATATTCAAACGTGTGCCACAGGCAGGACCAACCTTTGGAGCAAATGCGTGCGGTTACTTTCATACTTGAAGACATTCTGTTAAGAAATTCTTCAAGAATTTCTCTATGTCACTGTAATCTAGGGATATGATTTTCAATCGAAGTTCATCGCTGCACAAGGGCCAAAGGAAAACACGGTGAAAGACTTTTGGAGGATGGTCGTGGAAAACCATTGCACAGCAATTGTTATGCTCACCAAAGTTTGGGAAAGTCATAAAGTAAGAAGCAATTTGTTCACTAAAAACAGTTTTTCTCATCTTGATACATCTCTAATATAGTAGGCAACTGCTCGGCAATGTTTTTGCTGTTTAAACTGTGTTCCAGTTATTACAGTAAAATAAAGTTTTGTGTTACATCAAATTACTTTTTATAGCCACGTCATCGGAAACTTAGAGCATGAAAGCACTCTACCCAACCGTTGTGGACCAGAAACCAGTCTTTTTCATTAATTCCTTTCACACTACCTTCAACGTGCTAACGTTTTCTGATTGCCCATACGGAAAACTTTCATTTTTTAACGATTGCTTTAAACATTCTTTGACAAAGGGAGAACTTCCGTCTCATCTAAATGCTGTTCTGTCACTTAGGTAATCAAGGTTGTGTTGAGAGCTTGTCCATTTTGTGAAAATTGTTTGACAAGTTCAATCAACATGAGTTGGTATTTCCCGACCCTGATGGATTGATAGCCGCACAGACAGAAGTACAAGAAATATCCATAGACCTAGAACGATATGGCGTACACAAATTTTATTTTAAGCATGCCATTCTAGGGGTCTTTACCAATCTTAGGAACACTCAAAAACCTACTGAAGTTTTACTTCCATTGCTCTCATTGCATTTGTGCCTGAAAAGTTTTAAACAAATGAGGAGATTTGTTGAAAACGGATAACAGGAACAAATACTCTTTTTTCACATCTATTTTTAAAAACTTGCTAATAAGCACAAAAGCAATACTAAAATATAACTACAAAACAAATCATCAGCGAAAATGTGTATATTAAAACAACGCCATGCACTGAATAGCGCTTACTGACTCACCTCAGGACTAGTTGACTGTGGATTTATTACTCAGCGGTTTCTAATAACCGGCGCACCCAGCTGCAAAAGAGATCTGGACGATAAAAACGCAATCAATTGCTGAATTTGAAAAACACAAATCTTAGTAACAAGGGTTGTTTTGGTAGAGATATCTATCTGATATAATCAGGTATTTCTGCTTTTATAGCAGAATGTTCTGAAAAACTGTTCTGTATAAAGCCAATTAACAAACTGTTTCATCTGCAATGCCGGACTGCTTTAACTGTACTGTAATGATAAAAATGCTTCAGGTCCAATGAAAAACCGCTCGAAAACACTCCGATTCAATGATTAGTTTGTTTTTAATAATCCATTTTTTCTCACATTAAAATTTGATGCGCCTGAAGAATTGAAAGTAGATTTATAAAACGGAGTCAGCATGTATAAACCGACGGTTTTATAACGGAAATACGTAGAAAAATACATCCAACTACATAAATTTAGTAGACGGATGGATTGATCATCCGGCTTCCGCCGTATAAGGAATTTGACATGATGCTTCATGCTTCATCATGGTTACAGTAGCGGCACTTTAAAAAATGTGTGTTGCCATCCAGACGGAGGCCTTCAAATTTTGTCCTAAAGCGAATACTCTTGAAATTGGCTTTTTTTATATTTCCAGCAAGCCGTTTTCTATTTTTCCTAGGAGAAATGCTCTAAATATTGGCCTGATGACGGAAAGAAGATGGAGCTTGGCAGAGTGAGGATTGAATCTAACAGTGAAGCATCTCTTGGAGATTTTTTTGTCAGAAAATTCACTGTCACGTCACAACAACCACAGGTCTGTGGCATTTTCTCGTGAGGTGTCTCGTTTGCAAGTGAATTGCTATAACACTTTACATACTTATACTGTCGTACAAGGTTTTGCAAGCCTGACAAATTGGAAAAGATTTTATCAAAAGAAACAATTAGTTTTCACCGTAAAGATAACCAAAATATTTTACCAAAGTATGCTAGCAAAGTTCTTTTTCCATGCTTTATTTCAACAGTCATTCTTCATTTTGCGAACTGGCTGCATGCATTGCTAACCTCTTTTTGCGTTTTTCACTGTGCGCAATGCTTTGCAAAAAGTAGAAAACGACGATAATGCGACTACTACAAGTGTATCAAAATTCTAGAAATGCTTTAGTTCTGTTTCGTTTGAGCCCTGTTTCTGCACTTTTTTCGGAGTGTCATGAGTGGTCTGCGGCGCCGTTGTCCACTTGCACTGCGGGTCGCGCGACTGCTTTCGCAGTGAATGTTGCAGTGGTGCAAGTCAATGACTGCACTGCGCGTGAACTGTTCGCTCGCACCCACCAATCAACGTCGAGCACAAGGTTGGACAGGCCGCAAGCACCGTTTTTCAAGTCTCCGGTATGACATGCCGGGAATCGAACCCGGCCTAAAGTTTTGGTGGCGCGTCCTCGACCAACTGTGCCAATTAGAAGATTTTGAAATAACTTGTCCATGCTAAACTTCACAATATACTCTTCGCCAGGTGTCGTTCGAGGTAACTCATTTTCATTTCGTTGCTTGGCCTGATCATGGAGTGCCTGATACCACTTCCTCTTTGCTTCGCATGCACAAAGCAGTGATGGAAGTTCAAGCGGAATATTCTGGACCTATAGTGGTTCACTGCAGGTACAACATGGGCGCAGTGCTTTCCGCAAATATGATATGCAGCTATGGTTGTTTCTGCTCTCGATAACGAATGCTATAACCAGATTCTTCTTCTTATGCAACGCAGGATTATTTTTTGTACCACATGAAAGAGGTTTCGAAGTGGCACCTTAACGCTACATATTTCAAATAAGCGTGCAAAATGTTTTTAAAGCCATTTTAGTATCTTGCTCTGGTTAAATATCTAAAGCGCACTGTTGAAAGCATGCTTCCTTGAGCTGTTATAGCAATTGTAAAATTTAGGGCTGCTGTAGTTTTATCATTTCTCTGCTTTTCTTTTTTTCAGCAATAAAAACAAGGTGAAACGTTTAATGTAAAAGTGCACTAAACTCTAACATTTGTAATTTCCTTGTCAAATTGTGTACAGTCATTGAAAACACATGAAATGACGATCATCAGTCTCATCAAACTAGAACAGTTTGTGCAAAACCATTAGTTTAAGTTTTGTAATAATCGTACTTCCCAAATGAGATGATTTCCCATTGCGTTTGATTAAAAGCTAGGAGCAAACAATACACTCCATTTGTAGAGACTGCAAAATATGCTCAACAAATGTGAATACTAAGTGGTTTTAGCATGTAAATCAGAATCTTGGTATAAGCACTGGACGTGTACGCTCGTGATAACAATGGCGCACGACGATATTCAACCAACAGGACCTACGAATATCTTTGGAAAATATGCAGGTTACAACCTTGGAAAACTAAATATGTTTACTAAATCAATTACGTACTTAACAACACCGTCACCTGGTTGGTTCGGCGTAAGTGTGATTGTCAAAGTGACAGTTTAAAATAAAAATTAAATTTACGTTCAAGCAACGTTGTAAAAGCTTTTCTGGGGTGAAGTTACATGTACATAGTTCTAAGCAAGGACTTTTCTCAACAAAATCGACCAAACCACGTTTATCAGCAAATAAACAGCTCACTTGGTATACATCTCGAAATACTTCCTCATTATAAAAAAGTCCCTTCATCCTGAACTGCATGAACAAACACTTTTGAAAAGCAACGTATAGCTGCCTCATCGTGATGAGTGGTTCTGACAACGTGAAATGACATTTGCAAAACACTATCAGACAAAGCGAATGACTTCCCTTCCTCTTTCAACCGATTTTGTGCCAGAGGGGTTCGACTTTCCTAAACGAAACCGTTCTACGCCGAAATAGTTTGCAGCAAAGCGTTTCCTGAGTTCTTTCAGGGAACAATCTGCTCGCAACGCTGTTTGCAAACAATGCGGAAAGGTATTACTTTAGGGCTTGACTCCAAATGCATTGATATGCAGTTAGAGCAATGTCATGTTGTCACAAGAAAATTTAGTTCAGAGCACTTTTGCCACTTCGTAACATCACAGATTATTTCCCATTTTCTTTCGAAGATAAGAAAAGGTCAACTTTTTTGTACTTGTTAATATTCCCGATTAAATGGTTGTTTGTCCCTGGCAGTTCTACAAACTATTCGTTTTTTATTTGTGGTTTCCAGGTTGATGAACTTAGATATCGACTTAGGATACTAATCATCACATACTGCAGTTCATATCACGTCTGAATACTTCTGTACAAGGGTAAAAGTGACTTTCTGCAAAGATATAAAGTGCGGACGATTGCAGTGTTTGAATAGGATTAAGCTTATAATAATTTTGTTCCATGGTGCCTGCTAGCGTAAGAAGACCAATAATACGATGAATAATAAATTATATTTTGCATAGGTCAACCACTTACCCTATAACAGGTGTGCCTACACCGTGCCTAGCTTTCCAGTTCAATATGTTTGGTTTCCAAAAAACTTGTAATGTGACAACCACTTTGTGTACACTTTGATGTTAATTAAGTTATTAATTTGTCTTGTTTGGGTACTGGGTAGGGTTTCTTGGATGGATGGATAGTTGTAAAATCGATTCCATGTCAATTGAGACCAAAATCCTTTGAAACTGTTCATTTGAGACCACAATTCACTTTTCATATTAATTTTAGGCCTGATTATTGAAGACTAAGTTCATTCTAAACCACGTTTAGATGTAGGTGTAGCTGTTTCAATTTTCTGTGAATCACTTTACCGTGGCATTTCTTGTTTTTTGACGTAATGTCCCGAATTCTCTCACGTATTTTGCGTCTAGAGTCTACATTCAAGACTAGATTCTAGTAGAATCCAGATTCCAGTACAATATGGTCTAGAGAATATGGAACATGAACTGTGAATATGTTTGTAAGCATGGAGGGAAGTCAATTGCCACTCGTATCACTATAAGATAACTACGGGATGGTAGGCCGCGAGTAGCTCAGAACCAGGCAATTGCTAAGTTGCTCATAAAGCGTAAAAACGTGAAGACACACAGCAGTAGCGTCACTCTTTCATCAGAAAGACAAGATTTTACCTGAACATCGGATAGATGAAAATGCATTGGTTAATCAGTTAAATGATATCCTGATGATCCAACCCTAGTTATAGGCTTGCCAATGTGCACCACTGTTGGTAAATACTGGATCATTTTTAGATTTGGCAAAGACCTGTCAATCGACATGTTGTGTCACTAGATTGCAAATCTAACATTTAGCGACTATGATGATCTGTTAAATTGGTTATTGTAACGTGAAACACCAAACATTTTCACTCTAATTTCACGTTTTGTAAAAAGCACAACGTAAGGAAAAAAGAAAGGATAAGAAACTTTTCATTTTTTATGAATAATTTATTTGCTCTGTGTGTTATGAATGTAGGTATTAAATGACACAAGTAAAAGAGACAATTTTGATAGATCAATGCAACTATTTTGAATACTTTTCAGACATGAATCAGAACTTTAAAAGCAACACTTAAAAAAACTTGTTTTAAGTGGAATCTTGCTGGACATTTAAAAGCAATTACTTATATTTTCAAGAAAAAAACAGTGGATGATAATCAGATCGTTGAAATATGAAACATGTTATTCAGTGACGAAACGCGCCGTTACTAAATACCAAAAAGTCTCATTTTCAATATGTGGTTTTCTGTTGCAGTTTCCAGTACAACTTCGTGGATTTTACTAAATTTAAACACTTAAATTTTATTCAAATATTGTGTGTTTTGTTATCCATCAAATTCATGCGTCAAAGTAAAATCGCATTTCCATAGAGTAACCAATTTTTTTGTGAAATGGCTATACCAAACCCTACCAGTAACACTAGAAAGATTTCTCATCACGTGATATGCAAAAATGTGCAGCGCTGGAGTCGGACGAACTGGAACCTTCATAGGACTGGACGTCTTGAAAGCGGAGTTGGAAGCCCGAAGAGAAGTCAATGTTCTTAATGCTGTTTATCAAATGCGTTTAAACAGGACAGAAATGGTGCAATCACTGGTGAGCTGCATCAGTAGTTCCTCAGACTTTCTGTTGGTCTTTTACATCCAATATCTCAATCTCGTAAAAAGGTTTGCTTTCGTCTTTGACGAAAGAAAACCATTCCTGGAATTGTTTGTTTATTGTTTAACGTCTTCACACCAAGCACGGAGTAGAACTTGAATACACGTGGCACTAACATAGAGCACACAGAGACATGAAAGAACACAAGCATAGATATATGGCACAAGCAAAGAGCACACGCATTGATAGCGCCAACGTGGTGTCTACGATGTTTAGCACCGATGCATATTTCTGTGTTGTGTTCCAGGTTGACTGATTGATAAAATAAAGGGGGAGTGGGAGGCTGCAAATGACCAGGGTTCATTTGCGCAGCATATCTCCCCAAAGCGACGTTACTTACAGTGGCGGAACAAGGGGGGGACAAGAGGGGACATCTGCTCCCGGGCGCAGCACTTTGCGGCGCCAAATTGAGGTCGGAATGTTACGTACTAATTACGAAATGTCAAATGTCAGCGGATGCTAATAACTACAATTTACAAAATGTCGAATGTCATTGCAAAATCTCATCAAGATCACCAAGATTTGCAAAGCGAGCAATTATGAACCTAAGTGACGTTTCAAGGCGGAGTTTCTGTCTCCAGCAATAAGTGCCCGCTCGTGGTTTGACTCACGGCTACGTCACGGCACTTTCAGAAAGCCAGGGTTGCGAACTCTCCGACTTCCCATCATTTTATAGTTGCGTCACAAGGGACGGGAATCCATCGTTCACAGTGCATGCAGAGTGCTATATTGCGCATGCTTTTAGAGCAGCGATAAAACTTGCACAATATTGTTGCTAGGGTATGCAGAGGAGGCATGAACTAGGCGACGGACCCGGAGATCCAAGGCAGTGGGTCATCCAAAGAGTGAAATTACAAAATTGTCAAAATCTTGTAACTAGACCAGGGGTGCAAAATTTTCTGTGAATGTTAGTGGCGCGCAGCAATTTTTAGTTGCGCACACATATAAGCTTTGCCATACAGCATCCATATGCATGAAATATGAAACGTAGAAAAACGTTCGCGCACTCCACGATTTTGGTCGCGCGTCGGGAGTGCACGACCGCATTTTTGCACCCCTGAACCAGAGGCTTCTTATTGGCTACTAAAACATGCTCCATGGATCTGATGGGAACTTGCCTGAGGGAGCATGCAAATTTATGTTAAGTGACCTGAGATAGAGATGAAGCATTGCCATCGCTACCCTCATCTGTTTTACTGAACAAAACATCCTTAGCAATTTGTTTATAGTTCAGAAAAAATTCAAGGGCGGCAATGCATCAAATTTCATGGTTGTACTACTTTTTTGAGATACTATTGTCTCCTAACATGCCATAAGTGCTACCTTCTTTCGGTGGGCCTACTGTATCTGATACGTACTTGCATGAATAAATGCAATATCTAATTCCTCAATGCATAGCTTACTCATGAGCGGAAGAAATTTGCTATTAAACAGATGTCGTAAGCCCACAGAATAAAAGAATTATTAAAAACCTAACACATTAAAAGCAAAAAATACTCTTTGAATTCATTTTGTTTCAATTTTCAAAACTTGTTTATTAGTCAAAACTAGTTTTTACGTATTTCAAATGCCTGTATTTTTCACATTCCTCAATGCTAGAATTTGTTTGGGGCATGCAATCAAACAGTTGTCCTAGGTGGCCATGCCCCTCCAAAATTTTCGGAACATATAGTAATTTTGTGCTTTAAGAGGCAGTATCCGAAACAAAATAGTGTTATTCGCCCATAATCAAGCATTTTGACCCCCCAATTTTTTGGCCCCTCCCAAATTTGTGGGCTGGCTAATAGCTATGCTACTGGTTGAAATGGATATGGTGTTCTTCTGAAGGAAGTTATGATGATTTTTGTTTGTGGAATATTTAAATAAACGCTGAATACTTTTGCAAAATTCTAATTGCAGCTGTGTAACAGCGTTGAGTATATGAGTTATTGAGAACTTTTCAGTTACTGCTACCTGTGCTTTATATCACTTTAGCCTAGAAACTGAGCATTTCCATGGAGATGATTGTCGAAATTCAGGTCACACAATTGCTAACCTGGAACTTCACACGAAGCGTAACTGACCGTAGATATTTCTTAGATTAGTGCATTTGACGCGTTTCATTTATAGCAATTTTTTTAAGGAACAATCGACAAATTTACAGTAAAAGCAAAATAAACTTTTCTTTGAAGTTAGATAATTACAGGTAAAGCATTAAATCGCAGCATTTCTAGTATTCACTGTCAACTTTTCAGGGTGTTATATCCAAGAAAATGCTTCGGGATTTTGCAATTTTATATTTGACTAGCATTTTGTATAAAATAATTTGCCTTCAGTTTTTCATTTGCACTATTTTGTCTGTTCTTCTCTTTCATGCATTCGTGAGTCGCCCTCAGTCAGTCATTTATGATGTTATATTACTCAAAACTCTGAGAACGCATGCTCCAGAAACCCTTAACCCCTACAGCTCGCATCAGCGGTAATTGTAACCAGACCTGACCAGGGAGTGGAACAAGACGGTGGGCTGGAGTCGGCATCTTTGCAATGGTCTGACAAACCCATGGTTTAGAAAACAAGGTGCAACCCTGGCCAATTTTATCCTATATTATCAGAAAAATTTTGTACTCAAAAAACTGTCATTAAAATTCGTGCATAACATATTTATACAGATGATCAGGGAACTTCTTGATTAGTTTTTGCGTTTTATATCACTAGTTGAGCTACAGTACAATTCGAGAATGTATTACCGCAATTTGGAGTGTCGTAATAAAACAGTTTGAATTTTCAATCGTGACCAAAATTTCAGAGGGCATACCTTCACGCGAAACTATTATATTCTTAACTCTACGGTAGTTAATGATTCCTAAGATTCAAAGCTCCTGACGTCAATTCTGTGACGGCACAATTACAAGACGTTTTCAGATGGGTTTATAAACAACTATATGCAGGCGATTGCAAGGCACGAGTCAGCTTTCGACCCCCCTTTATCACCAACTCATTCTTCGCATCTATGCTGCCATGAACTGACTGGGTGGGGGGGCTAGAATTGAGTTTGCCCCCGGGCGCGATAAACCCTAGGTACGCCACTGGTTACTTATAGTGTAAAGGGAACAGTTAAAACCCTTAAGGACCGCAGAAGTTGATATATCGTCTCTTACTATTTCAGCCATGATTCGCCACTTGATTGAGCTAGAGAGGTGTTCAAACCATCTACGGATTCGGCAAGACTTCTAGTTTCGACTGAAAAAACAATACGAGTCTTTAGAGGTTTTGATGGACTTTCTAGCGTTTCTGGTTCAAACGTTATTGCAAAATGATCAGAAATTAATTAGGGAAATCTCCACTAATCCCCTAGGGAATTCTTGAAAAAATGGGTCTTTTCGCCATAACTTTGGCACCAGAAACGCTAGGAAGTCGATCAAAAACTCTAAAGACTCGTATTATAGCCTAGAATCCAAGCAAACATTGAGCCACTAAATCGGCTCATTGTTTGGGTGATGACGTCATAAAAAAACAAAAACTTCAAAACATACCCCAATCTGACGTCACCCACCATAAACCCCAAACCATAAAAGCTTTTTTTTCAGTCTAAACTACCAGACTTCACGAATCTTTGGGGGGTTTGATGTTGAGACAGCTGATGTTGGCTGTGAATGACGTAAACCTGCTCTTCCAAAGGCAATAATTCCGTATTGCACTCTTGAATTTTTTAGGCTATGATACAACGTGCAAAATGCTTGGTTACCTAAGTAGTGTTTAACTAGTATATGTAGCACCAAATTTTACCATATTTGGATTCAGTGAAACACAGCCATTTTACAATTCTATTTTCATGTCGGTTTCCCGTCTACAATTACACCAAGATTTATGTTGGTAAAGCTTTTGCCGTTTACATTCATTTTTAAAGAAATCTGTGTTAGAATCTCTATTTGTGGATAATTTGTTTTACAAATAATTAGTGAGAGTTTATTTGCAGTGAGTCATTTAATTACTTTAGCCAATTCACGGTTAATCGAGTGTTGTAATTTTTCCAAATTATTGTCACTCCGAACTAAAACCGCATGTCATCAGCAAAAAACATGGTTTTCATAATACTGAAATTGATAAATCATTTATAAATAGCCAAAAGAACATCGTTTCTGTCTTGACAACAGAACTACTACATATGACCCTGGTAGTCTACTGTATTTCTTTTACACTTCAAAGTAGTGCTGTTTGCTTTGCAGGATCAGTATGTCATGCTGTACAAACTTTTGGCTGAGATCAACCAGTTCGGTGAAACCGACGTGGAAGCATCACGGTTTTTGAGACATACCCAGAGTTTAAAAATGTCAGTGTGATGTTTGCTTTTTGCCATAAATTTTCTGTGATATTACATCCACTCCTTTGAGTTTTACAAAACATCTATCGTTTTGCTGCCTGATCTTCCCGACCAGCTGTTTAGTTGTCGTTCCGCCAATTACGCAGACTCCACTGCTAGCATTTTTTGAAAAGAAGTTGGGAAAGCCAAGCAACTTTGTCCCTCCCACAAAAGAATACTCAACGGCTTGTTACTTATCACAATTTTCTCGTGTCTCGTATTCGCTTTAATGCGCGCACAGCCGTAGTTGCGCATAGACCTCACAAGCTGGTGTAACACCATTTCTGAATCGTTCCCTAACACGTGCTGAGCACTGCCTCAATATCTTTCTACAAACAAGTTGAAAATTTTTAGCAATAAATTTTACCAAACATACGTAAATCAAGTCGCCGGTCAAGTCTTGTGGGCTTCAAGTGCTTTCTTAATTAAATTAAGTTCTTCACTTGAAGAATAACGAAAAATATTGTAAGGGGTGCAATGGCGAAAAACTAGGCGAATGAATATGATATCATTCCCGTTCACTGCCGAATCTTCCCTTGGCAAAGAATTGAGTGATAACGTTGCACTTTCGATAATTGATATTGGATGGTGTATATTGGATTGTTTGTAAGGCTGTGCTATCGTACACAATATTGAACTTTTTTTCTAGCTTTGTTTTTTTCCCCAAGTTTGGTAAGAAGGCGATGAAATAAATGTAGAATTGTCAAAAAGCTCAAGACGTTGAGAAACAACGCTCGGAGGTAGACTAAGTGTGTGAAAGGCTGACTAAAGTGTTCAAGCACACTAAACAGGGCTCAAGCCTTCTACAATCGTTCATGCTGATGCATGTAACGTTGTGACATGCCAAAATGGCAGTTTTTAGTCTTTTCAAAAGAAAGCTGATATTTTGTTGACGGTGTACATACTATGTGAGCAGGACCCTGAAAGACAATGATGCGTTAAAAATAAATTAAACATAAAATAGACTTGGCCTTGTCTTTTGCCACGAACAAAGTGCCACGTGTTCACCAAAATGTTAATTTCAACCTGCTGTTTTGATGTCAGTATGAAACAGCTGCAACCTGCTTTTTCCGAAGCTATCAGAATATTAAACGAAATAAACGGTTGATGCAGCAGAATACGTTTGGTCATTCAAGTGTAACACAACATTAAACTCGCCAAGAAAGAAAATGTTGCTTCATTTGTGTTGCCATGTTCAGGATATCACGTGCGATTATGCTCTTAACTATAAACGTTACCAGTTTATATCTGATACAGACAAGAAATCTTAAGCCAAGTGTCAGCCATAGCCATTGGCGTGAAAGGTTCTTTAGGTCTTCGCATTGCATAGTTTTGTCTTTGTAAGCTTGGTCAACAATCGCTGCTGTTCTTTGAATTGTTATAATTTGCGTAGCTAGACCTCATCTGACATATATTTTCTGACATTCTGTCTGTGGCTTTGGCTACTACATGCATTGCCCACATGATAACCAGGCAATGTTTCATTATCCCATTACTTCTTCAGAGTTGACTGCAGAGAAGGAGTGACGAAACTTCAAATGCAGTATGATCAACTAAACAACGTTCCTCCACTTGTCTGCAACATGAAGTCAGCCAGCAAGCCTGCCAACAGAGTGCTCAACAATGACGCAAACGTTCTGCCATGTAAGCCGTTATAGTCTCTTTTATTTATGACACCACATTTCAGAAAAAATGTTTCAAATAACCGCTTTGCTTGTCATGTGATTAAGATCACTCGATGCATGAAAAAATCGGGATATCCCTGAAGATGAAATAGGCAGAGTAACTTTTTCAAAGAATATTTAAGTCTTTTCAAGATCTTTTCCAATTACATTGCATTCCATATCTTACACAAAACAAGGTAAAGTGCACTGTGGATTTAGTGTTGACTGACGAGTTTTGCAGCATCTTGGAAGCAGCCAAGTCTTTGCCAATGTTTCATATGGACACTCGATGTTTTGACATACCATTAAATGTTCTGCTTTTCTGGTTGCATCAAAAAGAAATACGGAAAAAGAGCTGTTTTTGGAGATAGCTTCTCCTGTGTTCAACTAAAAAATGCCAGGACTTTGAAATGCGCTCCAGAAATCTTGCATATCTTTTTGCATTTATACGTTACCCAACTCTTCGGGTACCATTATAATCACTTTGCAAGCACAAGAAAGATCAATACGCCAGCAAATCCACAACAGGCGAACACCAAAATGGAGACCAGATCAAGGAACAAAATTTTTGAGACACCGCAGAAATAAATTTAAAACAGCATAAACAAGGGCCATAAATTATTATTGTGGCCCATAATCAACCGAGAATTTGAGCTGCACGTGAGTCTGCTGTTGCGAAAGCAATTTAGCAGCATAATAATTCACATACTGCAACCAAACGTTGGTTTAATCTCAGATTGCAAACCGTTTTAGAGTACATGGAACTACTGTAGTTTCTCGCCAAAACGATGTGAACTTCACCATGATTCTCCAACTAATTTTCCCTTACCACAAATACGTTCAGATTTACATTTGATCAGAGTCGTGACACTGGGGATTACACCCTGACCCCAAGCACTTAGTTGCGGTCAGGCGAACATACTCAGTTACTGCCAGGCGAATCGTACATTTTTGGTGTAATTGCACAATAACAATGGCACACAGTCTTGAGTCAGAGCAGATTATAAATGAAGTTGATGTACAATGAATTTTTTGTTCAAAATCACGAAAACATTTGACAGAAATAATGTACGTGCGAACCCAGTTTCGCATGTTTACAATCTCCCTATTTCTGGGAAATATTTGTCAGGTTTTTGTCCCAGTTTTGCATTTTTCATGTTCCTTTTCAAGGTTTCCCAGCCTCAACGCATTGTTTTGTTAAAAAGTCCGCTGATTGCCTCCAAACAGGGAGTCGCCATGTGTTGTGTTTCCCACCAGCACATCGCAGCAAGGAATTGTTTCTTGAACTAAGTTCAAATTTTCTTTGATCTCCAGGGCCTTACAGGAAAGTCAGCATTTACCTGCTAACTTCCTCCATCAGATAGTCTTCCCACCAAAGGTCGCCGACAAACTTCGTCTGCTTATTAGGCTCCTCAGGGTACCTATAGCACAGTTTAACTGTCAATTTGTATAGATCAGGGTTACCATACGTATTCCTTTTTAGAAGACACGTCCTCCTTTTCAAGGAATCTAAAATATCCTCCGATGATGCTACAAATGCCAAAATGTCCTCCGTTTACCCGTGGAAATTTTTCTTGAACACAAGCTACAGGTTTTCAGCAAGATATTGAATGGACTACATTCTGTGAATGGCTGTATTTGAGAAACTACGCCAATGTGTTGATTTGAGCCCCTTGCTAAATATGGGTCCTTTCAGGTGATGAAAAAATGGTAACCCTTGTGTAGTGCCAAAATACAAGAACTAAAAGATGCATGAACTGGTCAAGCAACAAACTGGTGTCCATTTTGAAGCCCGAACCCGGCTCGAGCCCTAAATCGCAAGACCAAACCCGACATATATTTTTGAAAGGCCCGAAACCGCAAGCCAAATTTACCGAGTGAGTTCAGATATTTGCAACTGCGGGGTAGTGTTGGGTTAGCAAACTAGTTACGACCAAATAATGCACAATTAAGCATTTGTTTATAAAAATTGATTCACGTCGATTGCTTCAATGGTAAATGACGACAAAAGTGTGCGTCGTTGCGATAAAAATTTTATATGCAGGCCAGAAATCGGCCCAAAACATTTTGACAAACTTAAGCCGAGCCCGGCTCGAATTTCTGCCCGACCCGAAAAGCCCGTCCCGACTTATAACACTGTGAACAAGAACAGTGAAAAACACGTTTTTTGCACATAAAAGCTAATTTGCTATATTTTATCTCGCTGTCGTTCTGCTTTGCACTGCGCAAAAAATTTTGATGTAAGAACACAAAATTCTCGAACAACGAGGTTACAACAAAATTCTGAGCTGTTTCGGCATTGTCTGCATGGGATTATCTAAGCACTAATGAGATCCTACGTAAGCCATCATACCTTTCCTGAAGAATTTGCTACATTACATGAGCTTCTCAAAAAATGCAAGCGACGGCGTATCAATGCAACCATGTTTATTGCTCATGTCATTTTCATGTCATAACTACACATTTGACAAAATTGATGAATTGACATTAGTTGTGAGAAACAGACAGATACCTCATGAAACCAACTACGCTGCAACCAACAATCATTAGCAATATAACGAGATCATTGCACTGGCTTCACTGCTAAGATATCTCGACAATGTATTAGTCAGTCAACTTTTTCATTGCATCATACTGGTTTCCAACTCATGATATCCTGTTCTTGAATTGTTGTTCAAGATATGAGTCAGAGCTGTCCTAAAAATGCCAAAAAAATATCAACGTGTATCCACGTTTCACTCGGGCTCATTTGTCAGAACCGGAGCTGTTCTCTGCAATTAAATAGCCTTGCTGGTATTTTTAATAAAGTATAATTTCCAAGACATTAATTTTATTTGAAACAATGGGTTTCATTTTAAGGAAGCTTAAAATATGAATTCCCATCTTTGAAAGGTTTCCATTCTGCAATAATTTAAAAAAATGAAAAACTGTGCATTAATTCGGCTGATATGAACGAGCCTTGTAGATATTGAAAATCAACAAGCATCATTCTTCTTTTCTGACTTCTCGGACTAATAATGGGTAAGTTCTCCTGAGAGCTTCTGATCAGTTGTTACGTAAGTAGATCATAGAGCAATAATATTTTTTCACTAAATTTAACACCTGCTTTTCCTCTTGGGAGGAGCGCGGGGAAGCAGGCCCTCGTCTCGAAATACCTCACAGTTTCCGGCAACCTCTGATTGTTCCGCTGTCTCCCAGAATAGTTCTGCTGGACACACACACTACGCCCACGACTAAAACCGCAGTATTTATCCTCCAGCTTTTCCTCAATCTTTTCGCGGCATCTTTTTTCAAAGTATTTGCCAAATGCTTTTTCCAGGAAGGCTAAGGAGAGAAATGCTTCGGTAGTTGTTGCATTCCTTTCTGTCTCCTTCCTGTCCATGGGAAGAATCACTCCAGTTTGCCAATCTTTCGGTGCCTTTCTAGAACATCAGATCATTTGACACATTTGAGTCAGCCAAAAACCTCCTTGATTGAAGGATTTGTCCATTTCAGGTCGTATTTCATCGCAACTTCCGTCTTCTCAGCCTTCATTGTTTTGACAGCTAGTAAACTGTTCGACGACGCAGTCGGACTGCAGCAGTACCAGATGAGCAGTTGTGTAAACTATAAGGTCACGGTAAACTATAAGATTGTGTAAACTATAACGTCAATGAGTGTGTTCATTATCAAAAACACAGTTCTTAATTTTCTTGTTGCAGATGATCATACATTGACTTTCGTTAGCATGCTTGCAACAGATGAAGAAGTTCCATACTTAAATGCCTCTAATGTGATGGTGAGCATTTATTTTTGGTAGATCTGTTTGAAGCGTATAATTATAAAACAGTTTGCCGTTTGAATCAAGCGAAGTGCTCATACATCACTCACTTTTGAGCCTCCCTCTAGTTTGTGCTACTGCTCAGCGATCCTGGAGCTCCACAACCCAGTGGTTTGTTTTTTGTTGATTTCATATACTTAGAAAAATGTTACAAACCTATGTTTCCATGACTTCCTGATTTTCAGAGACAAATGGTGCTAGAGTTATTTTACAAAAATGTTCCTGAAAGTCTATATAAAGAAAATACGAGTACTGGGTACTGTACTACCCAGGGTTACTGATATGTAGCAAATTTTGCGTACCTTACTAACTTAGCATTTCAATGTGACTGAAACTGCAAAACCTGTTTGGCCATATATGACCACCTCTACCTTATATGTGAAGAGTCGTCGCACACCATGACTTGATATGAAGACAAAACGGATCTATAACGCGCTTGACGTTTTCTACCCACAAAAGAAATCCTCTTTAAAAAATCCGCTTTTTGGTGGTGCCGTGCATAAAATTTGTATGATATGCACAGCATGTTTGGCTGCGCACATACGATTTTGTTGAGAAAGTGATTAACAATGGACGTCGGGAAGAAAAAAGTAGTTTGGTTCGGAAATAACGCATGTCACGTGTCCCAGGAAGACGTAATCAAATTATGGGTGGCATTATACCCTGCTTCTACTGACTCGTATAGCATTTTATGGATTCCTGAGCAGGGTGTCATGCTAGGAGACCTGCGCTTGTAATGTTTGCTGCAAGATCTGGTATGATTTAGTAGAAATATCTTCATCTCTCAATCTTCTACACGATTAAAACAGCAGGAAACAAATGAAACAGCTGTTGATTTTAAGCAAAATCAAACCTTTCTGCATGTTCATAGTCCTACCACAACGGATATTACTACATTGTGGCCCAACATCCCCCGAAAAACAACGCGAATTCATTTTGGAGATGCGTTGTGGACAACAAAGTGAATATCATTGTCATGCTTGATGATGTAAGTCTCGAACAAAGTTATTGCATAATGTTGTGAAGCTTCTTGTATCAATCTCACATTTGAGTGCTAAAAAGGAGTAGTAGTTTTATAGATCTTGAAATATTGATTCTTTCTTTTGCACTCCGATGAGTTTATCAGTCATGAAGAAATTAACTTTATCTTGAAAGGGAGCTATATTATTTTTGTTAATTCTTTAAAACTACCTAAAACTACCAGCTTTCTTGAGCAAATTTGAACTAATTTCTTGTCGTTTACAATTTTCTTAATTGCAGAGCTCTTCGTGCTTCGCATATTGGGATGACCAAACCAGCGTAAAGTTTTGCCCAGGGTTCACTTTCCACACCACAGCAGTGAACGAGACTAAAAACTACACTGAAAGAGATCTGATAATTGTGAGGAACAAATCTGCTGTAAGTGGACTACGTCATGCGCAATATATACAGGTATTGTTTAAACAGTGCAGAAATGCGCGGCCTCACTTGGTTGCAGGATCGATAAGAAGCATTGTCGCCAGCCTGCGATTGATACAGAATAATTAATCGCACGGTTGTCTTAATACGTGCAGTGAAGGCCTCAGAATATTTCATGAAAACATGGGTTAAGTATATATTTACTAAAAATGGAATAAACAATTGAGATGCGTACAATTCAACATGCAGAAATGAGCAAATGCCTCCGTGCATTTGAGACATAAAAACCTTATCAGGAAAATTTACTGCTCACAGACTTTCAAAAAACGTTTAGCCAAACAATCATCGTCACGCAATGCTCAGAAAAAACATTTGGAAGTTCAACGATAGCTGCAGGGGCGCTTCGACAACTGACTAAACAGCGCATAACTGCCCAACAGCAATGAAAACCTGCCCTTTTGTATTTTTTGTCTGACGGCAATTGGCAGAAGGTCCGAGCCAGAAGTATTTTTTTTTGTCAGATCAGCAAAAAACTTAAAGGGATTAAACGTTTAAAGCAGTGAAGATTCAGTAAAACAAAATTTGTACAAGATCAAGAGTGCAAATAAAATTTGGCGCAAAAGTAATAGCTGTGGATAAGAAAAAACATGAATTGTTCTAGCCAACCTAAGCCGACACGTATTCATAGCACAAGCTAATTAGGAAGAAGTTACTTAGTTTTCTACCAGAAATCTAGGCTTGGCTTGAACAAACAGCGTTCTGTTCTACTTCGTACACAAACTGCTTATGTACAAATCAAATCGCTTTGATGAAGTTTCTAGCGGTCTGGGTCTCTGTGTTGAACGTGCAAGCGACCAGCTATCTGCTTAATTTTTGTTTAAGGATGGACCACACTCGGTGAAACACATCACCTTCCACGTTTGGAACGGATACAAGAACGTCCCGGATGCATCAGCGCTGTTGGAATTAATGTCACTTGTTGAAAGCTTCCAAGCAAACGCAAAGGAAGTCAGAGAAAAAAAAATCGTTGCACTTCTACACTGCAGGTTAATCTTCATTAATATCTTCCAAAGTTTGCTAGTTTTTTTCAAATCAACTGGAAACAGGTAGATAACTCATTTTGAAAGTCAATTTTCTGAAACGTCCTGACAATGGTTTTTGAAAATTTCTAGCAATGGTTTTGCATCTTTTGAACAACTTTGCTGGCTCTCTCCTCAGTCAGAATCGCCATTATTGTATAACTGCGTTTGTAATGACTTCTTTATTGATGTATCGCTACATTATTTCTTCGAACGGCCGAGAAATCTATGCGTTTGTATTTTAGGTAATATAACAGTCAATATGTTGCATGCAGCAGATGGGTTCATGGAAGTTACTGTAGTTGCTCTATTTTGGTGAAATTACTAAGATCGCAGAAGAAAAAACCTTCCATGACCTATATTAGATTTTCGTAGACTGCAGGACCTGGTATACCCGTGTAGGTAGGAAATTTCCAGGTATTCCTGGGGTACATGACTGTAGTTACCAAAAATTCAACCCCCTATTTTTCCTGGAATAATAAATGGTATTTGATATAACTTACGTTTTGCTGCCATCAGCTAATGGGAGGGCATTCTTTAAAGGGGGCCAAAGCCGTTTACCCTAAGAAATTTTCTAACTGCTTAATTTCTCACAGAGGCTGTGATATACGGATTTGCGCATAGGACCTATCGTCATCGCCTGACGTTCGATGTGATTTCCGCACTTTTTCGAAAAATGTTGAAATGAAAAGCAAAGACGTTCATCAGATTTTCAAACCATGATATTAGTCTAAACAAAATATTCGGCCCTGCAACATTTCATTGTGAAGTAACATCTGCAATACGTCTAGTCATCCGTGATTAAATCCGCGTTTTTTGCTACCCTGTTTGTAGTAATATTTTTATTCAGCCCTATAAAATACGTTTCCTTGGACCGAACATTCACAAACACGGCTGTTATTTGTGTGCTTTTTATCCGCTTTGCAGTGCTAAGGACGGTCGGCCTTCGAGACATTCATTCTTAAGCCGATGAGTGTTACTTTGGTGTACAAAACGCGACGGGAAGCTTTTGACATTTTTCTATCGTTTTGGTTGTGTCATACTGGATTAAAGCAGTCACCAACCACCTTTTGTACAAGCTCATGGAGGTCACGTTAACAAAAACTCATCCCCCAAATTGCCTTACCTCCATAAACCTGTACACTCTCTCCACTAAACGGGCCAGCTTGAACGTTCTGCTTAATTTGTTCCCCACTGTACATTGGCGGTGCAGATGATCAGTGGTTGCAAGCGATTATACTATAACACACATTTTTAAGGCTTCAAAATGATTGCAAAGCCTTCAAAATGATTGCAAAGCCTTTTACTAGAGACATTTAGCAGCGATGAAGCGATCGAGCGTTTGTAGCAACAGTGGCACGAGATATTATCGCAAGATTAGATATAACCCTTAAACAACAGTGAACGTTGGACGCATCATATATTCGAAACCAGAGCGCAAAGTGTCAGAGAGGTGAGTGAAGATAATTCAGGTTTTTTTTCCGTAAGCAAACAAACAACCTCAGTTGCGCCTTACAGTGGTATCCCAGTGGTCACTGGACAGTACTTTTAGTGTTAAATGACCATAGTTTCAGTCATAGGTTTACCGAAATATAGTGTCATGTCCGGTCCAATGACGCACGGACACAGTACACCCGACCGTGCCACTACTGCTTTCCCATCCATTTTATACATTTCGGCAACCTCAGCTTACCAAAGCGTTTCAGTGGTTGCTAGCAATGAACGTGTGTTTGTTGCCATGAGTCAGGTCCGTGGCGTTTATTTCCAAGCACATGCATAAGCTAAAGCAGCGTGTTTGAGATTTACTATTTTTGTACACAGAAAAAAAATAATTTCATTCAAACCACCGCTTAGCGCAGAATTCCATTTATTGACAAAGGGAGTTGCAATCCAAATCGTCTTTCGGCAGAGTGCTCAAAACCGTTTTTCGTCTAGAATTGACAACATTTTCATTCGCTATTAGTAAACTTAAATGTAATCGTTCACTGTTTTTTACAGCACTATTTTTCAAATGAAGTCAAATAGATTCGAAGCACAGATCACGTCTTGGATAAAATTGTTAAAAGTAATTGATTAGTTCTGAAACGATATCGATTTGTTACTCTAAAAAAACAGCAAATCTTCTGATCTTGCCGATTCCCATCGAGTTGGTACAGTATGATCATGGTAATATTATTCATTACTAGATCGAATACACAGTGCATGCTGGCGTTCTCACATAAATTACGAGCTCCACTTCAACACTAAGTTACTTGTTCCATAAATTGCCGAAAAAGGCCCAGAAAGGTCCGACCATTGTTTCTAATATGCCCGTATTGCCTAGTGACGGCAAAAGCAACTTGAATATTGTCAATGATTTTTTACTGTATCCTCAGAATTGTCACAATAAGAGCAAATCCGTCTAGACTAGAGCCAATGAAAATTGTTAGTAAATGACAAGCGACACCGTCGAGTTTCCGGGTAAATCTTATTTGTAGTCACATGCGCAACGAACGCCCATAACAATCTCAAGCAAAGCTACCCCTAGAATGCTACTTTCACAGCTTGACTAGCAACTGGCTGCATCAAAAGCTGGTCAATTCGTTTGTATACTCCAAACGATGTTTCTACTGAGAAAATGAACAACTGAAGATAAGAAAGTTTCAATATACTCGCTTTGTACTACTTCTATTGGAATGACGTGAGTGGTCTGCGGGCGCCAACCTGCGGTTACTCTGCGTCATGGGACACGTCGTTATTTACGCAGTGAATGCTGCTTTGGTGGTAGTGGCAGGTCAATAGCAACACCGCTGGTGAAGCTTTCCCTTGTACCCATCCTTGCCGAACACGATGCTGGACAGGCACGCAAGGAGCGTACAGTTTTTCAATTCTTCTGCGTGACCCGGTTGGGATTATGAATCCAGCCTAACAGTATCTGCGCCGCGCTGAATACCATTAGGCCGCTTAACCAATCAAATAAAGCTAGAAAATTCAGGAAATAACAATATTCCGAACAAAGTGCAATAAAATTTGCATTAGCCAGACTTGCGACCCTTCTCACGTGTAAGCTTCATGCATGCAACATCACATGAATTCTTCTGCAATACCCAACTTAACAACGGTAGAAAAAAAGAAATGCTTCTCTTGCTAACAATTTTAACTCCGGTTTTAACGCACTTTAAGTGGATAGTGAATCTGACATTGCGTCAACCAAAGCTGCAAAAGGTCAAAACGGTCACCGCTAGCAAGCTTTACCCGTTACTGCAAGAGTCGGACCAAATCCACAACTTCTTACCATCGTTGAACCAAATCTGACATCCAGGCTCTGATGTACTTTATCAAGCAAGTCAATTTTTTTGCAGCGACGGATCCAGCAGATGTGGTGTGTACTGTGCAGTTGCCAACCTTGTGGAAAGGTTGAAAAACGAAAACCGAGTCGATGTCTTTCGAGCTGTGAAAGATCTTCGCGACTGCAGGCCTGGCATGGTTGGAAATATGGAGCAGTATCAGTTCTGCTACGAGGCTGTGTGTGCCTACATTCATTCATTTGATCTTTATGGAAACTTTAAATAAAGTGAAGAGGATCAAAAGTATAGACTTAACATGTAATCGGAAACAGACATGATTTTGATTTTGTGTCTTTATTTGAACTGTAGAGACTGTTGTTTGCCGTGTTTAAGCTTGAGAAATGTGCAGCAGCATCAAATCACTATTGTCCTACGAAAAAAGTATGATTTTTGTGATACGTATTGAGCGGTCCAAACCTTTCTGCACTGCTGTGAGGAATATGTCAGTTTTTTTGCTTTCTGCTTTTGCTGGTGTTTATCGTTTTACACGCAAGAATAACTTTTGAATAATCTGATCTAGCGTTTGCGGTATGTTGCAAAAACAGCGCAAACATTATATTTGTTTTATATGATGACAGCGTGATTTCAATGCATATGAAGATTGCGACTGTAAATAGACGCAAATTGCTCATGGCTTTGTTTAATCATGATCATTAAAATATTTCTGAAATGGTTATTGACAGCTAAGACGAACAAATTGCTTAATCTGAGTGATTTGCATAGTGTGCTACGAACGTACTAATTCAATCAACATATTCCACGATTGCCCATGCTTTAGTCAGCCGAATGTTCAAGTTGTTTGTAGTTGTAAATCGTATTAGGCCTTGCACGTGTTGTCGCGTTTGTAGCACCTAAGTATCAGTTGGTTTGAACTTCAACGTTCAATACTGAAAGTTCGGAAATCACTGTTGCAAGAATGCAATGCCGCGCGAAAGGAAATTACGTTGTTTATTTCGAATGTTATGAACCAAGTTGTCATTTGTCAAGTTCGCATTTCCTGCACTGCTTCATTACACACTTATAATTAATAGGTTTGCTATATGTCACGAAAATATTTTATTGAATCAATTTGAAAATAAAGATGAATTTATCACAAAAGCTATTGCGTCGGTTTTGCTTTATCTGGCATGTAGCAATGCATCATGAGACGTTTTGTTGGATAAAAGTTGGAAAGGACAGATTTTTTAAAACTAAAAAAATTAATTGCGAATGGAAAATCTTTTAATAATGAGCTGAGTATGCTAACTCAGTAGGTGAAATACGCAGTGTGTATACTAGAGGTCAGTGCGGGGCGGTTGAACCGGCGGGGGGTTGCGCGGGCGGGTTCACACATTTGCGGACCGGATGTGTGATCCCGCAGAGCTATGCGTTAGGAGGGAGCGAGTTGGATTTGGTGCGGGTCGGTCGGGCGCGAGATCGAAAATTCCTTTGTGCAGATATCTGAATGTTGACTCAATACACATGTGGTACAAGGGTGTACAGACATTCTCCAGTGGAGGCGAGACCACATATTGGAATTTTCTGATCTCACTGATCTTGCAAGAAATACGTTTTGCATGATGGCAGCTAGCGCCTCTAATGAACGAGTGTTTAGTGTCGATGGTCATGTCGTGAATAGCAGAAAAGCAAATGTAAAGAACTCGTCAGTGAACGACATAACCCGTTTCAACAGTGCTCCGAGAAAGAAGCGCTGAAAGTTGACTGAAAGGTTTCACATTTTTACATAGCAGTGTTTTTATGAGCTTCTGTTGGCTTCGAAATGAGCCACTGATTAAAGTGCCACTACCAGTGACAGCAACCAGGGAGACAAACGAGCAATATCTCTCAGGAACTTTCAAAAACATGTTTAGTTGTTACGTACGACAAGTTGCAATTATTTTGCCACCTCCGAAAGTATCAGCTGGCTGGGGCCCTGATCACTAGCGATGAAACACATTGCACGAGCTTTTAGTGGTTGTCAGACACGCAGTGACAGGTGCAGGTTTGGGAGGAAACCGTGAGGGTCGGGCGCGATTGGGAGGGCGTGCGGTGCGGGTTGGAAGACTACGAGTGCGGGGCAGGAGGCGAGAACATTTCTCAAGTTTGCAGGAGTGGACAAAAATGTCAATCCCTTGAGGACTCTACTATATACACCCTTTACCCCTTGTTCGGATCTTTGCCATGAGATAATTCCTATTGACATGTTGTTCATAAACAGGAAAGCATCTTTTATTCCTTACAACAGCTAGGATTCGAAAATTCTTACAATTGATTCTCTCCATAGTAGGAGCATGCTTTGTTGGTGTGATATAGCCCCAAACGTTCATTTTTTGTTGCCACGTGCTGCAGTCAAGCTCTTAAACCATTGATCGCAATTTATGATTCAAAATTGCTGGTTTCGACACTCATATGAAAAATAGCATTCAGCATTGCAAATCTCTCACGTAGGAGTAATTTCTTACATATGTATAAGGAAATCAACAATGGGTTAGCAGAGTTCATGAGGAGTAAAGAACAGATTCGTTGGAACAGGCTGAACCCCACCATTCCCTTTGACAGGAAATGCATTACGTTACCAGAAACTTTTATTGGGACCTCAATGCTGAGGACATGCGATAATAGTTTAATCTGCAGAAATATCACATAAATTTTTTTAGTGAAAAAAGTGCCAAGCAATAACATCACATAGATGCTTAGGAAAAATTTATTTATTCTTGGCGTAGTATAGTAAATGTTTGCATTTTGCTTTCCAAACGAGGTTCATGGGGCATGAAACGCACCTGGTGTGGCAAGTTTATCTAGCTTTAACATAGTTAGAAACGAAGTACAAACTGCAAGCAAAAGAAATCAGTAGGAAGTTCTGCGCAGTGCAGTTCGAATGCGGATGGAGCGAGCATTGGTCAAGGTTAAAACATGAATTTATCACAGTTTATTGCCGTAATCCTCCGAAGCAAGTCACAGACGCGTGATATAGAACGGCATTCGGCGCAGTGGGGAAACAATCATGACATTCCTTCGTCAGGCATAACGCAACTACCACACCTAGCTTCTGCATTCTTATTTTATCAACATCACCTTTTCGCACAATTTTTCAGAAATGTTGCTTATATTCTGCCATAAATGTCATAAAGACAATTGTTACTGATTCCTGCATAAAATCCGTCATGATTTCGATATTCTTGATAAGTAAGTTCGATGCGAAAGTAAGAACTGTCAGTTATGTTACCACTACTTGCTAAGGTCCATATGGCGATGTTGGAACAAGGATCAAAATCCTACTGTGTAAATGTCTGCGTACAGCTTGCAGCAATGCTTCATAGCTTTTCTAAAGTCTCTGGGGATGATATGCGAGAAGTGGCTATTGTCTTTAGACATCAGATACTTTTGAAAAATTGTGCAAATATTGGTAAAATAAACTAGAATGAAATTTGATGAATCACAACACAAATATTCGAAACATATTTACATGGTTGAAACATAATTCAAAAAATTTTAAACTAGATAAATCATGTTCATTTCTCCAGTTGTTGCGAAAAAAACGGGATACCATCAGGAATATTTGGCCACGATTGATATAAAAATTGCTTTAAGTTAAGCAAATATTTTATTTATCCTTTAATATTTCTCCTTTCAAGCTATTTCGACTGCAGAAACTCAGTTTTAATTGGAATTTAATGCAACATCTTGAGCACAAAAAAAGACACATTTATGTAGGATTAGCTCTACACTCACCAGAACAGAAAATCACAAGCTAGAAATCACAAAGCTTTTAGGGAAGCGCTCAAAGCACCTTAGACAGACAATGAGATTTGCAAAAAACTCATATCCCGCTACTAAAACGAAACATCAGTAAAGGAGTGTTAGGAACAACGAAACAGAAACAGGATTTAGAATCAAGGGTACAGGAACAACACACACGCAGCTTGCATATATAATATTGGCAAGACGTAGCTGTGCATCTAGGGATTTAACCAGCTTTACCGAAAGATCAACAGCAATCCTAGACTCTTTACTTCTTGACATGGGACGACTCGTCTAGATGGACTGCGGAGCTGCAGCCCACCCTGAAAAGTGCGAAGCATGTGATTCTGCCAGGTTTGCCCTAATTTTGCATTTACTCAGCAACTTAGATAACACTAGGATTTTTACTGCTGCGCATGCAAATCTTAAAGTAATTCATGATATCTAACTTTGCGAAATAATATATTTCTTAATCAGGCTTTATTTGTGCTAACTAAATTTGCTGCTTTTTGGAACTGCCATTTACTGGAAATACCTCTAATGATTAATCATAGCCAGGACAAACGAACCACATGATCACTCAGAAATTGAAATTGCAGCCCACCTGGCCATTTCCGCCACTGCTCCACGGCAGGTTGAAGAAATCGTTGTCAACTCAACTGCAAATGACACCTGAATATAGTGGGCGAGAGAGCCAATGAAAACATCCCTGAATGCACGAGGCAACACGGAATCGAATCAGAATGACAAAAACGTACCTTTACGTTTGAAATTGTTGGTGAAAATCTATATTTGTGCCTTTGCCGTACTAAATTTTTACTGAACTTGTAAACCCAAGTAGATCCTACTTCAGGTAGCATTCAGTCGTAGCATGCACTCTCGTATAGATGCCATTTTTATCAAAGTTCAAAAGTAAAGGCCAGAACCACATTTTAATTGCAGTCTCTATTGACTAGCAAACCTGGCAAGTAAATCCGCGCCTCTCGTTCCCTGATTTTATTAATGAAAGCAAAGAAGTTAATTATATCATGTTTTTCATTTCTTGTGTATACATTTTCACCCTGCTACGTCGGCAAAGTTGGAACCATTGTAAACAACGTCCATGTTCTTCCACTGGAAATTGGCTACAAACTCCCGCAGCCCTGGGAGCATCCGGGGGCAGTGCCTGCTCAAATTTTGTTGAGCTCAGAAAATTTTATTATATATAGGTAGATGATCATCTGACTCAAACTCGACAAAACAAACAAATTTTGCAAATGCTCGGTTTTAATTTAAGTGTTACGCTAACTCGCAACACTACCGCACATTGCCATATTGCATAAAAATCTTACCTTATTGTTACAAAAAGAATTGTCGTAAGGAACTTTCATAGTGGCATTTGTCATGTTACAGTTTGTTTTAAACATACAATAAAAACAAACTTTTTCCCCCTAAAAATGTATTTTGTCCCCCCAAATACTGAAACCTGCCCGCGGGCTTGTTGGTACATGCCCATCAGAGCAACGATAAAAATTGCGGTAGTGTCACGATTAAACAGTTGTGCAGCTGTGAACCCACACTGGATCATTCTTCCATTAATGGAACGTGTTGTTGCTAAGCAACCGAAAAAAATTTACTAATTTTTGTTCTAATTTTAATGTTAGGACATATATAAAACGGATACTAAAAAACCAGAAGGATATGATTTGTATTTTTGGTAGTGGTCATTAAAGAGTTGAAGTGGAAAAGTACCGACTAGGTGAACACAGTTATTTGATCACGCGCCACCACAGCTGGTATGCTGGGTTCAATTCCAGGTCGGGTCACACGAAAGATATAGAAAACGGTGCTTGCAGTCTTTCCATCCTCGTACCGGGCGTTATGGATGGGTGGGTGTAAGAAAACTGTTCACACACGGTCTTGCCATTGGCACGCCACAATGCAGTATTCACTGCAAATAAAACGCGTCAATCCCCGGCGCAAGCAAGCGGAGATTAGCTCCACTGACCACTGGTGACACTCCGAAACAAGGACATATCCGTGGGGGCGATTGGGGCATTCGTCTCGTAAAACATACGAAAATAACATTTTTCACCGTGATTTTGTGCAACTCGTAAAACAACATTCATATGGCCATTCTGCTGCCCATTGCCTTGTCGCAGCAGTGTTGTGAAGTATACTCCATCTCTCTTACAGTAGTGAACACGTGATGAGACTGAACTGCCAAATATTACCGACATCGCCGCACCTCAACTTACTGGCTGGATCCGCCGCTGCTCCGAAAGGAGTACGGAAAGTGATTGTAAATGAAACTGAGAAGAACTGGAGTTAGATCAGTCCTCTTCAACACGGGTTGCGCAGAACCCTAGGGTTCCACAAAATATGCAGTGGTGTTCCGTGAGCTTTAAGGGTTCCGTGAGGGTTCCTCGATTTTTAGGGGAAATTATTTCTTGCTTCAGTGAGTTGATGCGTCATTATGAAATTTTTGATCCCCGTGCCACATTCAGACTCCAAGTAGACCAGTTAGTTGTACAGGAGGTTGAGTTCAGACGGTGGAACAACAAATATTGAGAGTTGTTGCGTCACTTGTTGTTCATTGTTGTGCGATTACGAAAAACGTTATTGTTGCATCACGGTTACAGGTTGTTGCAGATGTACACTTCACAGCAAGCCTGTAGCCAGGTTTTAAGGTTTGAGGGGACAAAATAAATTTTTAGGGGAACAATATTTTTGTTTTTATTATATGTTTAAAACAAATTTTTCTGGACACAACAAAATTTGCGGAGACCCAAAAAATTTGAGGGCCACAAAAAATTGGGGGGCACAAAAAAATTTGAGGGGGCACTTCCTCCGAATTCCCCACCCGTAGCTATAGTCCTGCTTCGCAGTAGGCTGAGTAGAAAGTAGACTCAGCCTGGGTCTAGTAGAAAGTAGACTGAGTCACGAACTAGAGCTGCTGTTCAACGTTAGTGGTAGTGTGAATCCCAACTTTTTACTATTTTAGTAAAATGAAGCAAAATAGCATAGTTTCTTATGTAAAGCGAAATAATAACAACAGCAAAGGTGTGGAATGGACGATCAATATAGTTCAAACGTAAAAGAGGAACTTCCAAATATAATTCAATTGTCAAAGTTCGAAAATGGGACGACACATATTTGAGATACGGGTTCTTTTTGCTGTAAGACCAAATTCTGAATGTAGCTGTAGTAGATACATTACAGAAATGCAAGAACAACCGAGTCATTAAATTTCTTGCTTTTTAACTTCTGGAATAACTGTTTATTTGTTGAAGTGTCCAATAACGAAATATTTGATTTTCTTACAAGTAATTCGTGTTTTTTTAATATTTGTTAACGGAGGCTCCTTGACAAATGCGAAAGTATATCAGGGGTTCCACGATGACAAAATGGTTGAAGAGCACTGGGTTAGATAACAATAGAACTGGATTATACAGTATAGAAGTGAATGCTCTGGTTTTGCTGTGCTTTCCTTGAATCTGTCTGTCGTGTTCTGCCTTCATAATTTTGCGATGTTTCGAAGTTACACATTTCCCCACTCAGCAATACGTCTCCACAAAGGTCACGCGGTTGAAGCTTTCAGCAAATACTTTTACTAGGAAATCTATTCACGCGTTTTACGCATCTTCACTCCAGAAAATAGCAAGCAAAGACTTACTAGTAAATTGATGAATAACTGAAGCATAGTGTAAAGGAAAGATGTGACATGTAGGGTGAAACACAGGTTGCGATCATTAAACTTGTCTCACTAAAGATGAAAAGCAAAATTAACACCAGTTACCGAACGACTAGATTCATGCAACGTGATGATAAAGTCAACCATAGCGGGTCGCGCTACACACAAAAACATTTTTTGACTGAACAGGCCAATGAAAACAGACGCCGAAAAAAAGTTTTCTTGTGAGTAGCGCGACCCGCTTTTGTGGACACATCAAAAGGTTTTCTCGTAGTTCATCATGTTTACTCAAGTTTTTGCAAAAGCAAATTTTCCTTCAAAACATCAATTCCTGATTCACGTCTCTTAAAATTTCTGCAAAACGTGGTGAAACGTGTTTTGAGAATAAATTTGTTTTTCGCGATGTACATATGCATTATCTTTTAATCAACCTTGATTTCAAATTTTTAACACCACTAACACAGCATAAATAAAATTTAACCCTAGATTTGCTTCCCGGTCACCTTTTTAGCGGACCTTGGTTTCGGACCGCAGCCTAATTGCAGTGTAAATCACACTTATCGAATGCACCTCGTATGCGTCTTTTTAAGACACAACCATCGACTCGCGCTTGGCGAGAACCAGCGTCATCGTTCTTCATTTTCCGAGACGTCTCAAGCTTTTCTGTTTGTGTTCTGTTCGAGTTCGTGCAAGTCTACAAGAAGTAAAGATCGTAATTCACGCGATGTCTGGTCTTAAGAGTCCACAAGTATGGCGTATAATAAACTTTTTGAGCTACCACCATCGCCACCTATACATACTTTCTTGAACCCTCCGACTGCTACAAATTGGTTCCCACTCCAAAAGTGGTGAGATGCAGGACAACATGTTCTGTTCAAGCAACTTGAAGATGATAGTTGCAAGGGAAACAGGCATATAGTTCCCAGCATCACTTATGTCCCCATTCGTGTTTTTACAAATAGGTCTAATGACTGTTTGCACGCATTCCTGTGGAATTTTTCCATGCATTTAACACATATTGAATAGACCACTTAGGTGATTGCACACACTTGAATCAGCATAGAAAATGTGTTGAGCGAAAATCTTTGCCAGCTGCGCGATTCAGTGGTAATTTGTATAGCAGAGATTTAATCTTGAAGCTGTTACGCATCAACTCATCAATCCCTTCAAAAATACCACGTGACATTATATTTTGTTTCACAAAATTGCCAATTTCAGAGTTTTTGATGAGTTCAGCAATGCTGCAACAACTTCAAGATTGCCTGCCTTCTTACAGAAATATACAACAGCTTCAAGATTGCCTACTTTCTTGCATAAATACAAATGTGCCTGCTTTCTTACAGAAACACATTACTGGAATTTCAAACCTGGTTTTAACAAACAGTTCATCAAAAAAAACACGCAGATGTTTCGGTAAAACGAATTTAAGAAAGCAAAGCACTGCTTTTAGAAAGCAGTTTCTGTTTTCAAATATAATGTCTGTTATGTGTTTTTCGCACAGTGACATTTTTTGCTTTCAATAAGAAAGTTTGCGGACAAAGTACTAAAATATCTCATAATCAACGGAATTTCTATCAACAATATCTATCAAAAGAAATCCTTCCATACCAATGAATCAGGCCTTAAGATGCTTACTCAGCACATGTGGCGCTTACTGAACAGATATCTTGAGCTGTGCAAAGTAGATGAAGTTCAAAATACAAAGCCCACAACCGTAATGAAAACATCTGAAAGATCTAAACGATGGGAAAATCAAGACAAAAACCTCCGTAATCAGACAATGAATATAAAAGTTTGACAGACAAACTCTCACATTAGCGGATAAGGATGAGGCTTGATTATAGAGGTTGCAGCCATTTTGGTGTCCGTTCAAAACAAACCCCTTCATAACAGACCACTCATAACCGAAAACGTTCGTAGCAGACCTGTTCATAACTGACCCGTTCATGACACACCAGATTCACAACAGACCGCGTTTGTAACAGATTCGTTATGAAGGTTGTCTGCTGAAAACGTGGTCTGTTGTGAATGCGGTGTGTTTAGAATGTTCTGTTTTGAGTGGGCTGTTATGAGTGGTCTGATATGAGTGGTCTGTTATGAGTGGTCTGTTATGAACAGGTCTGCTTTGAAAGGTAACCAGCACGTTTATGCAGCTGGTAAAAGAGTTCGTCTTCTTGGTTGAATAACTAGAAGATCAAAACCCACACCTTTCTGCTGATTCAGTTTAAATTCAGCATATCTAACACGCCGATCACGCAGAAAAGATGTGGTCAGGGATGCAAGGGGGAAGCGACGGACGTAGCTGATATTGGGTCATGAACCCCGCTGATCGAAAGCAGCAGCATATATCATCTGAGGCACGTGTTTACAAAATGCCTCTTTCTTTCATTTGAGCACATTGCATACACTTCTTGTGGTCTATAATTTGGTAATTAAGGGAATCCAAAGTAGTTGAAAGTCTAGGAGAATTAGAATAAATCCAGTGAGTGAAATTAAACCTTTCCACCAGTGGACAAGTTGATTTTCTCGCCATTTTCTTGAAAACATGGCTTTGTACAGAAGAACGTTATATTTAAACACAGGCGTGTTTCCTCAAATAAACAGAGAGGCATTTTCGTTTCAGACAAACGTAACGCAACCTTGCAGGAATCCCTTTTTGTTGCACCAGTCCACACTCTTTCCTTCAAAGCTGGAGTTTGTTTATGTGGTTTCTTGGCTCATTTATTTCACAACAAACACTAACTCTCTCTTCAAATTCATAGAAAGTGATTTTGTTGGAAATAATGTTTTTGTTTTGTAGCTGGCTTTGGGTCACTGCATCCACTGATTCTAAAAGTGTAGTATAGTTATTCATTGTTTATATGCATTTCGTTTTGAGGAAATAATTGCATTCAGCATTCATAGTCAACATCAACATGCGATGCAAATTGCCAACTAGATGATAACATTATAATGAAGGAAATCAAGTGAATGCTTTTGGACAGACATGTATTCAGATTGACCATCACCCTTAAAAAATCTCGAAAAGCAGTACGAAAAGGTCTTGACATCTTACTCTGATCACATATTGCCAGCAACATGATAGAAATAAACAGCGTTTGATAAGGAATTGTCAAGCCTTTGGAATCGGAATTGAGAAAATTTTGTGCAATTGCAACGGTGCTAGTCAAGTCATGCATCCAATCAGGAAAACGTGGAGTACTTCACTTTTATTCACGAAAATAACTATGCTTACATCAATTCATGCATGGATATTTGCGAAGAAATACTGTACGTATTTATTAGAAGAAACATAAACTTGAGGATTATTTGTTTCTACCTTGTGCTCAGCATAGCAACCACACACTGAATGGGTTCACTGTTGTTATAGAAAAGCAATACAAACGCTAGTTTTTTATTTGAAGTTTTGTTTCGGTGTGCGTAATGGTAGCGATAAACGGCCAAGCAATGCGTAGAACAAGGAAATTTCAGGATGTGTCGTGGAAACCAAGGACGTCACACAAACCGCAAAAAGCACTGGTGGCACAATATAGTAGCCTGAGGTGTTTTATTGGCATTAGTGTTTCGTCAATTTATCAAATCAAGTTTGTCCCAAACCAACTCTCCATAAAAGGTTTCCAAAATTTTTGGACCTCTGACTAATGGTGCGAAAATGCAGGCAGAATTAATAATTATAACTTTTATACACAAACCTTTCAAATTTGAAAAAAGTATGTTTTGCGTAGACCGTTCAATGTGAGGTGTTTTAGTAAATATTGAAAAATCATCTTGCAACATTTTACTTCTCATCGCAAATTTAATCTTGTTACTTCTTTGGGGTCCGTATTTTTGGCAAATGGCCCAACACCAAATACGGAAAAAGATGTTTGAGGCATCTAGGCCCTAAGATCTGGGACACGATTGATCCCTCTCTTCATGACAGCTCCCAGCTCACAGTTAAAAACCAGTACAGAGATGTACTTATCTCTGCCTATGATGGCAGATAGCATGGTGCTGAAACATGAGTTTTTTATGTCAACTGTATACCATTTCATCTTACCTATAGCCCAATTCAATTTCAAATTGTACATTTCCCTTTGAACATATTCCCTCCTCCCATAGCCATCTTTATTCCATGCTTTTAACCTATTGTACATACTCCCATTACTAACACAACTAGGTTGTGTCTGCTGACCGAGGTTTTGATTCTTTTGCTTGTGTATTTATGATTTGGTTTTCTTGTTTTGTTGTTTGTTTGTGTATTTTTGTGTTTTGGTTTTCTCGTTGCTGCTGGTTTTCTTTTGTTTTGCAGGAACAGCACGTCTTTCCCCGTATTCCCACATATCACTTCTGGCGAACAAAGAAATTCGAAGGCAACACCTCTACAGATTGGATCCCAAGAGTACCAAATCAACCATCATCCAAATGCAAAAAACACTGCAAACAGTTTGTAGAGCTTGCTAGATGCGAAAGGGTTATGTCAACCCGGGCAGAGTTTCATTTTAGCTGGGTTTATACTTTCTCTGCCACGCCCAGGTCCTTGCCGATCTGAGCAACCCATCCACCGAGAGAGACCGGTTGCGACCCAGCACCCCCCTGCGTAACTGTGTTGATCATCTAGCAGCTCCTTCCCACATATATGCACCACCACGAGTTGAAACTGGACAGTAAC
>Ga0210059_1000586_pt1 | contig 47988 bp, 36 predicted proteins | sample Ectturendosymbi2_FD_188042 | JGI IMG/M metagenome (GOLD analysis project Ga0210059, IMG submission 188042) | Ecteinascidia turbinata endosymbiont from Florida, USA - Sample 2 (SPAdes) (version 2) | ecosystem: Host-associated > Tunicates > Ascidians > Unclassified | place: Key West, Florida...
CTTTCGTACTAAACACGCATGATTAACTTAGCTGACATACGCTTTTCTGCCACTACCAAACCTTCCTTAAACAAACCCCCACGTTAGGCTAACTCACTGCGTGTTCCAAGTACATCTAACCTAGACCGGTGGTTCCCAAACTTTTCCACCTCGTGGCACACTAGAAAAATTATAAAATCTCGCGGCACACTTACAACAAAAGAAAAGTTGCTTTAAAAAAAATTATTTGCACATCTTTATATTTACGCTTAGGCTTTTGCTGAGCTGTCTCTTTCTGTTTGGATGTACTAATTTTATCAAGATACTTTTCCATAATTAGCTTGATATTTAGAATAGTATAACTGAGTTCTGAATAAATAAAACCCTTAAAATAGTTTAATCTTCTTTACAGTTTGGGAACCACTGTATTAGATTAGCTGTAAGCAAGGCGTAGGCTAAGCGCAGAACTACTAGGGTGAAAGGTAGACATTTTGTTGCAAAAACGATATATTCTAATTCTAACATAGCAGTTCAGTTATGACGTGATAATAAACCTACTCTATCGGCAATGTAATAATTGGTTTCGTCATTACATGTGCTTATTTATCAGCTATTGAAGCAGTTAGAGCGCTTTTAAGTCTCGTATGCTTGTCTGCATGCCTTATTTTCAATATCTATAGTTTTTTTCCAAAAAGCTTCGCGGAACACCTGAGAATCTGTGGCAGCACACAGTTTGAGAATCACTGACCTAGACAACGTCGACGACTCCAAAAAACTCAAAATCAACCTCACCTGAACTAAGAACTCCCTTCGGTGTAATAACAAACAGAATGTACTCGCGTGCCACCTGGAAGACCTTCGCGTACCACTAGTGGTACGCGTACCACAGGTTGGGAACCACTGGTTTATTGGGATAAGTTTCAACTGAACGCAAAAATCACAATTCCGCCCTGCTCACATGCCCTTGACAAAACATTCTACGACGTTTCGAGAAAAGATGGCTTGAGAAACTTGAAAAATATTTAAAATATTTCACAAACAAATAAAGATTCTGCATATACTGTACTCGAAAAAGTAAAAACTCTAAAAATCATTGGACTTGCGTTTAAGGTATATACACTACTTGTATCAAACAGTGAACAGTCTATCACCACAACGTTCCAGACTATTCCTTCCAGTGGGATCCAATCATCAACACAGCCTGCAAGCTGAAGGCTAACGAGCATCCCCACCCCTGCGTGAATTGGCTGTGTCGGCTCAGTGCCCGAGTAAAACACCAGTCGCCCATATCTCCGCAGTGTTAGAACTAAGACGCTTAGTGGGTGAGATCCAAAAACGCTTGAGGAAATCTCATTTGGCTTCCTCAAGCAGTTCATGCCCTTTCTCTGTGTAGGAAGTTTCCGCTTCTTAGCAAAGATGCCGTTTACGCGTGGCTGTCAAGTCTCAGATGGTAGAAGCAATCTGTGCATTCCCCATTCGTCTCCCGAGATGGGTAGCGGGCGCAACGTGGGTCGCAACATGCCACACAAAGGGTCTCTGTTAACACGATTTGCTAACACAGAGGCGGTTCTGTCATGCTTCAGCATAAGTCCGGTAGTCGGCCTGTGATATATTTTAAAGTATACCTGCTGTTTGAATTATTCAGCCCAATTTATCTTCCACTTGCAGCTAGAGAGAGCAAGAGAATAGTTGAAAGTAAATTTTGCAGTCCAACGTTTGCGTTTTTGCAAACGTATGAAGATTCTGTACGTTTGCAAACTTAATCAGTTCACAAAGTTTGCAAATATATCGTTTTCTGATGATATAGACATCCTGCAGGAAAAACAGCACGCGACAACCATTTACAGTGCAAACCGAGGGCTTTGAATACTTAAGTGATTCACAAATCAGCACTAGCACGCGAAATTGCTTTATAGTGCCAATTCCCCAAAAGGAAATGTGACTATATATGCGTAGAACCATAAAACAAGGGAATTTTAAAAGTATAGAAAGTTTTAATTAACTGTTGTGTTTGAAAAGAAAAACTTCATTTTAATTGATTTAAAAACAGACAGTCATCAGTGCAATTCACACAGGTAGTGGTGAAGCCACCAAAAATCTGTCAGTGGCATTCGTTTTGTTTACTGGAATTTTTCTAGTGGAAATTTTTCTAATTTTTCTAGAAATGTTTGTAAATTTTTCTTGAACCAAGTTGTTTTTTGAAAAAAGTTGATGAAGGTATACACAATTCTGTGACAGTTACATAATGGCAACTAACTACAGAATCCAGCCACGACAGAGTTTGGATGAAGATTATAAGCGATGTTATCTATATAATTGGAAAAAATGTTGCCTTTGAAAATTCTGAGCAAATTCTCTGGACAAACGTTTACGTGCAAAGGCCATATCGGGTCATAGTGTTGCAGACAGGCGCGTAGCCAGAAATTTTAATAGGAGGGGACAAACAACGACCGAGTCTTAAAATTTAAATACTTTTAATGCCCTTTGTTTTTAAAGCATCATCTTTAAAACGTTCAGTTGTCTGGCTTTTTCTCCAAACAGATGTGTTCAGATTTAAATCGGCAAATGAAAAAAATTGTTTTCACTGAATTGACAAGTCTCAAAACTTTTGATAGTCTCGCCTTGCTTATACGGAATATGTATGCCATATATACCAACAAGCCAATATGGTTAAACGTTGGCCTTTGTTGCTCTTTTCGTGGGGTTCCACTCAAATTTGGTCGTGATAGCTCGCCGTAATTTAGAAAGTCTACTTACGTGCAGGGGCGCAGAGAGGGAGCAAGTGGGGCACAATACCCCTGGCACCGAATCACTGGGACCGCCGAAAAGTCCCAACAATGTCGCAAGTACTTTCGTCAGTTACTCCCAAAAGAGAATCTTTTTGGGAGTTTACTTTGCTTTAAGTGCAGTAGCGGACACAGGCTGATTTGGTGGGAGGATGCGATGTCGATTTGCAATGAACCCAATGCTTCTCAGGACCATAATGCGTAAATCAATCACTTTCACATATGTACATTTACGAGAAAACAAGTCTAAGCTTGGTTTAGAAGTTTGAGTGATAAAACTGGTCAAACTTTAACACTGCACCGCTACGGAACCAACAAGCAAATGTGGCACATAACAGCGATCTGACGTAGTTACTGGCGTCGGCACAGGTACAACGAGAACTCGAGATAGACAGTTCACGTGACGACATGATACTTATTCTCATTGTAGGTTACGTTTGTTACATCACAATTACCGGTGGCAGTAGCCAGCATAGTGCAGAAGAACTGTTTAACTTGCATGTTACAGCAAGTGAGCGTAGTCACTTGGATGCGGTTTAGATTGGTGCTCTTAAAATGGGGAACCTTATAGTTTTTAATTGTCGTTTGGAATAGTCTGCAACACCCATAGTAATTTGTGCGTAACAGTTGTTATTGCAGGTAACTTTGATGAAATAATAACAAGAAGCGGGTTGATTTTGTTTACTTTGCAACTAAAATTAAGAAAACGGAAAGAAACAAACAATTCGTAATGAATAAAAGCATTAAAAAACGAAAGCGAGAAAGCACGATCATTCATGGGCGTCCGCAGAAATTTTTCCAGGGGGGAACGTCGACATTTTGCTTTGCATTTTCTAATTGCTGGAGATCAGTGTTCCCTCTAAGATAATTTTACACTGAACAAATATTTGTTTTAGTGAGTATGATTATTTTAGGGCTGAGTAAGTGGAGTTTTCAATGAATTACAAACGTTGTGAATTACATATTAAATATACAGTCTTATCAAAATACGAACAAAACACATTTATTGAAATAGCTCCTTGTTTTCGGTGGAGTTTCCATTGCTTTGGAATGTTGCAAATGCGCGAGAATGAGATTTCACTGCACAAGAGTTCTAGTGGTCCTGAGTATTTGCGCACCTTATAGGGAACATTTCTGACGATGCAATGCAAATGGACGTTCAGAAAACGCTTTATCCTTTCTACACTACAAAGAAAATGCCCCATGTTACGGTAGCAATCACAAAAAAACGCTTCGTTGGCAGCAATAGCCAGGTATATTAGTATTACGACAATTTACTGAGTGTGCAATCTACAGATTTTTAACGCAGGGCATTTCTTTTCAAGTAAGTGTTGCAATGATCTGTAAAGAAAGAAGCATAGGATTGCCATGGTTTTCAACGAAAACACAAACGATGACTTTATTTTACTTAGCAAGCAGGGACGCACCCAGCTGATATATTCAACGAACATGTTTTTGAAATTTTCGGGGGAGGAATTGCCCGATTGCTCTCCCCTGATTGCGGGATCAGCTAGCAAGACTTGTCGGTATCACTGAGAACAGTGGTTCTCAAACTTTCATGAGCCGTGGCCCCCTTCAAAAGACTCTAAACACTTGTGGCCCCCTGCTCATCAATAAAAATACCTAGTTTTGGCCTCTTCTCGTGCCCCCTGCTCGGCCTCTGCACGTGGCCCCCAGAGAACAGTTCCGTGGCCCCCAAGGGGGACGAGGGCCCCGTTTGAGAAACTCTGACTTAGAAACAAGAGCTGCAAACGTCTGGGATCTCGTCCAAAGCGATCAATAAAACCTTGCTACACAAACCAGCCAATTAAGCAGACCTGTATGTGGACACGACTATGGACAAACGTACAGTACTACAACTAGAACATCACGCAGTTTTTGCAAAATTGACCAGATGAATTATGAAAATTTGCCACAGCAAATATAGCTTTGCACTCAGTATTCACTCAGATACCAGAACTAAACCTTATCGATTAAGACGTATTCCCACAAGCCTGCATAGATGTATTCTACTGTAGCAAGCCATGTAATTTTATATTGCATGAAAAGAAGCCTGCATAAGTGTAGTTTGACACTCAGGCACATTGGTCACACTCCTACTAATAATGGAGTTTTTAAACTTGTTGAAGCATTGCTACAGACTCACTAGTGCTTCTTTTCACAACGTATAAATGTACGTGGCTTACCGCTGTTAGCATATCACTGTCTCGCTGCATTACCTGCCAAGACGTCTGCGTTCAACAGTCTCATGCAGCAAAACGCCTGCCACCGTAATATAAAGTGAACCTTTGCAGATTTGTTGCCATGTTATTGTTACGCAATAAAAAACAACAGTAGAACAATCCGCTCGCGACTTTCGCAACCCACATCTGCAGGAAAAGGAGGGGACATGAGTGAACTGCAAGCTCATCACTGCATGGCACTACAACTGTAAACCTGACTCTTGTGCAGTGTAAGTTTCATACAAGCAAAAAAACTGTCATTGCAAGAATCAAATCAATTAATCGGAATTAAGATTCCGACTTCAGGTTTTTCCAGGAATATTTGGTTCCTAATCACATTTTCCAGGTGGGGGGCAAATGCCCATTTTGTCTCCCCTGCCCTGCGGACGGCCATGCGATCATTTATTATTTTATATCAGGTTCCATAAACAAGGCCAGCTCATCTAATGAAACGAAGAAGCGTTTTTGACTAATTGTTAGCATAAGTTAAATTTTAGCATCTTTAGCAAGTAATGTGCAGTACAAAAGTATTTTGGAGATAATTTTTAATGAAATCAAGTTTCATGTCAACACCTCTTTAGGTCTGGTGGGGGGGATACATCCCCTGCATCCCCCCTGTGTCCGCCCCTGTTTAAGTGTTTCACTCTTTGTATTCAGTAGTGTTCGACCCTAAGTATTGTTGCTTGCGCGGATATGAATTTGTTTATAAACGTACATTTTCTTTTTACTGCTCCCACTCGCGTGCTATCCTATGCTTGCAGTGGTTGGTGGGTGTCCGTTAAATTCTTAGAACCAATAATTTCCTTTGCTTGCTTTCAACGTTTCTTTAATAAACAGAGTTCATTGCAACACTAGGGGCGCTTTTCTACTTGTTAGACTTTTCACAAAATTATTGCCGGATCCTGCGGTTACCACCAAGAAACTAATGGGGACGTAAAGCAAGCATGAGCTTGACCTTTTCCGCCCAATGTTTTATTCGTTAGCATAAGTCATGACCTTCTAACGTAGGTGTACGAGAGTGCCTATTTTTGGGGATGCAAAATATTTTTGCCCAAATTTGATCTTGTTTTTCCCAAATAACGTACAAGCAGCAAGTCTTAATCTTAAGACTAAAACGTACCATTCTACATAAATCAAGGTGTCTGCATGCCTAATTACCAATTACCGGGGTTCAAAGCTGTACGCCCTTAACTAGCAATCAATATTCTACACAGCCACATGTGAACAATGGTAATACTGTATTATTGGTTGAAAAAGGTTAGTCAATTACAATAAAACCCCTCCCAAAATTTCTGATCATGTCACCACATGTGGTAGGTGTTGTTCATTTTCAAGTTTTGATATACGTTCTATGCTTATTCTTTTAACACGATCATCCTAATAGCCAAGATCTGTGCTTTTCTAGCATAGATGTGTGCGTTTATGTTAGCCACAATTGCAATCAATCTGGGAAAGGAGTAAAATATATCAGGTTACGATCTGAAGTAGGCCTATTACATTGCTGCAAATAGGTCAAGTCTCAAGCAAGGAGAGGGAAAGGAGGCAGTTTAATACATAACATATAGCTTAGCCTTCGACATTAGGCTATCTTCACTGCAATGTGCTGTACTTAAAATATTACAACTTACTTAAACGTTACGGCTTCTAAAGTCACATTATGAAAACCAAAAATCCACTCCAGTTTAGATAGTTAAATGTGCACTGAACACAGCACGCTAAGAAAAAATAGCAATATGGAGCTGATACAGACAAATACTGCAGCCTGTATGATCAACTACCAAGGAATGTGTAAAAATGCACATTTCCAATGGCAAATGACTTATAACCTCAATAAGAATATTTTAGAAAAATACCAGTGCTTCACTGGACTGCATTAGCATCAGTGAATCACACAGCGCAATAAACAGTAAAGTTGCTACTGTTCATGAAAACCTCACTTCACAGCCTTAAATCAAAGCATTAAAATTTGGCAGGATGCAACACATGAAATTCATTGCATGAAACAAACGAAAAATATGAAAACCTAAACAGTATGAAATCACAGCTACATCACCATCACACAACACATTACCGCTGCAGTTACGTAGTTAATTCTGTTCATGAATACTTCGCGGTAACAGATTCACACTTGCAAATCTCACAACATCAAGCAAGTTTGAAACATGAAAACTTCACAGAATCATATCACAGCTACACCGCATTACTACCACAAACCATTTTGCAGGTACAGTTACATTTTAGTTGTACACTTTACAGCATCAACAATTTGAGGTTTACAAAAATTAGGGTTAATTGGAATGGTGGGTTATCACTACATGTTCCTAACTTTTAAATGTTTCTTAGTTTACCCAAATTTGAATGAGGTTGTTTCAGTTGGCTCAAATTTGATTTGGACTGTCATAATTTGGCCAGATATTTATAATATATCTCGTATGCAAATCTGAAAGAAATTTCAAATTTGCCCAGATGGTTCCAATTGTACCCATGTTTGAATGAAGCTGTTTCAATTACCCAAATATGATTGAAGCTTCTGGAATCTGCCCAAATGTTTGTAATTGTACGTAAATTTAAATGAAGGTTTTGTATATTACCCAAATTGAAATGAAGCTGTTTGAAGTTTCCGAAGTTATCCAAAATTGAACGAAGATGTTCCACTTGCCCAAATTTGAATGGAGCTATTACCATTTTGCCAGAGATGACGAAGTCTGTGGGAATTTAGTCCCACCCAAATTTTTCCAAATTATGGAAATATTTCTAACTTCAGCCAAATTTGAACGAAGTTGTCCCAATTTACTCAAATTTCACTGAAATTGTTAAAATTTACCCAAATGATTTCGATTTCATCCAACTTTGGATAAAGCTCTTATAGTTCACCTAAACATTTCAAAATGTACTAAAATTTCAATGGAGCTATTCTATCCAGCCCAGCTGTGAACAAGATTGTTTGAAGTTGCCCACAGTTGAATGAAGCTGTTGCAAATTTGCAAATTGCCAAAGTTTGATTTGATTGATCGTCTTCACCGAATTGTTTCCTATTTATCTAAATGTTTTTATTTTCACCCGAATTCGAATGAAGCTTTTCTCATTTGCCCAAATTTAACTGAAGCTATTGGACTGTACCCAAATGCTCCTAATGTACTCAAGTGTTTCTAATTTTACTCAAAACTTGAATGAATTTTCTAGTTGGCCCAAATTTGATGGAATTGCCACATGATTCCAGTTCACTCAAGGGCAGGGTGTAGTGCTAAAATGAGAGGTGTGGGAAAGGCGTTCCCAGGCGCATAGCCAGGGGAAGCAATTGCCCCCCTCCAATTCCGAAAAGTTACATCAAAAATTATGGTTAATCAAGCGTTTGATGTGTAAGCCAAAGAAATACTTCCGTGAAAATCAACGAATTGCTTAAAGGAACCTATCTCACTTCGGCGTTTAGTTGAACCTGATCAAAACAATATGATTTACCACTTGTCCATGATTAATCATATGTTTTGCATGGTGTAAATGCCAGAGAATTCATATCATGGTTGACCTTTACCTGAGGTTTAAGCTCTGTGTGGAAGTTGTTGGTAATGCAATACAAATTTGTATCTAACCGTTTGTAAGCAATAACCGCAAGAAAAAACAAGGAGTAACGCTTAGCGCAGCTGTTTCTGGCGCACCAGCTTGTTGTAGCCCACCTGATGGTGATGCACGCTTCATTTCAAGACCATCGCAAAAATTCTTCTCTGGGAGCTCTGGTGTGCTACAAATATAACTTCTGTTATCAGCCGTATAAGACTTAAATGAAAACCGTAGATATTTGTTTTTGTAGAGTTTTAAAACTATATGCGTGAATATGGCGGCAACATAAATTTTATACGCCTTGAAGCTCAAACTTTGACTTTTGAAACTGGATTGCTGCTGGGCCAAGAAATTTGTAATGATTAAACATGCATTGTGACGGTTCAATCACAATTATGTGGAACCAATGTTTTCATTTGTGATTTCCCATTAACTTTCTGGCGAGTAAAAAATCAATCTTGTCAAGTAATCAGAGTCCGACCTGTCCATCGTCTCAAAGTGTTTCAACTTTCATCTACCCTTAATTGACACCCTTTCCTACAGTAAATTTGAAAGTATTCAGCTACAGTGGGAAGAGTAAGTAGCCTAATCTAAGGATCTACGTCCTATATGCGCGTAAGTTTTGTAAAAGGCCTACTTCGTGAGTCGGTGTCTTAGTGCAAAGTCGCTACCAGTGATGGAGTCTCGAGACTCCGTCTCGGGCTTGAGACTCGTCTCCAGACCCATTTTTGCGAGTCTCGTTCTCGAAAGTTTCAGTCTCGTCTCGGTCTCGAAGGCTGCAGGTTTTGGTCACAAGCCTATTGTTTGAGAATTTTAATACCGCAACGATATGGCATAACAAAATTTCTGTAATTCAATGTGCCTTTTGTCTGCTGTATCTGCAGGTGAGAAACGACCAAAGCAGGTAGGAAAAATGCCAGAAATTCGAAAAAAATTCAATTTCGAAGTGGTGATAACATTTTTTGGAAAATTTTAGAAAAATATTGGCATAATCCACAAATTTTCAAGTCGCGGTATCGATCTCGAAGCGCACGTCTCGAGTCCCGGATTTTTTAATGAAGTCTCGGTCTCGGACTTTTGACCAGGTCTCGGTCTCACAGTTTCGGTCTCGACTACATCTCTGGTCGCTGCTCGGCTTCGATTGAATGCATGTGTTGGTGTACATCAAAAGCGTGTAAATATAAAAAGCGCAAGCACAATGTCGGCCACGATGACTTCTTGGTCAAGTGCAATATTGGCTGCAAAAAGCATACTGCATACCGTTCACTTACAGCATCGAGATTTTCACAAGCGCTTTTACAGTGAAAGTTTTACGAGCAAATGGTGGCTTTCTTCCAAAGTCGAAACTTGGAACCTCACTAAATACAAACTTTTCAAACTTGCCAATTCAATGAAAATGGTTTTTATTTTCCGGCTCAAATCTGAACACAGTTGTTCAGAAAACGAACGCAAGACAAATGCACGTTTATTGGATGATGCTTTGAAAATAAGGGGCGTTAAATGTTGAGACTTGGTTGTTGTTTGCACCCCATATCAAAATTTCTGGCTATGCGCTTGGGCGTTCCCACACCAAATATAAAGGAAGACGACAACAAATAGTTTGACTAAAGTGTGCATTCGCCTACAAGAATTTCTGCATCGGATCTTCCTGTTTGTAGACTTTTTGACTAACTGTAGACTTTTGTCTAGCAGTGCGAATCTGCGTGTCGCTAGCACATCTGTGAGAATGTAGCCATATTTTAATATACTCGTTTGAATCCCACATCTTCAAGTGATGTTACTAGTGCAAAAAGGTGTGGGAACGCCGTTCCCACCCCACTACACCCCTGCTCAAGGGCAATGTCTAATTTGCCATCAGGGGCAAAAAAGAATGGCAAAATAGTCTCAGATTATTGTGCCGTTTTCACCGTTATTTTGCCGTTGATTTGGCCATTCCTTTGCCTTAGTTGGGAAAATAGACACTACCTCACTTACACGTGAATGTAGCTGTATGCTTTGCCCAATATTGAAATTTTTTGCCCGAATAATGGCCAATTTTTCAGCTTTGAGGATGCGACCGCATCCCCTGCATCCCCATGCCGTACGCTTATGCCTTCTAAGGTGTTGAAAATACCTGTACTAGCGATTTTAGTTGGATTCACCTTTTGGTAACGTGGATTTTTTCGCAGGCTTTGGGAACAGACGCGGGAATGAAAACCCGTTTTTGATCAGTATGGAAATAATTTGGTTTCGATGGCACAACTACTGGGCAGAATACTTTGAAGACAGGAACCCAAACTGGCCAGATCAGAAGGTGCTGTCCAATTTCGTAAAACAAGTTTTTCCAGTATTGAATCTCCGGTGATCACGTCGTGTCTTTTGTTTTCAGGTTTTTGACGTAGCCAGGAAATGGACTGTAGCTACCTTACAAAAAATTGCTATGTACGACTGGCTTCCTGAAATAACTGGAATGCATTTGCCGCCATACAACAAATCAGGTGAATCGTGGCACGACGCAATGGTAACAATCCAGTGGATTTTGTTGAGCACGAATTACAACATAAGTTTAATTGAAAACACAGCACTGGAGAGTTTGCAGCAATGCAAGCCTTCCAGTTTTTAACTTTTTTCAAAATGTGGTTGAATGGAAAGCGCTGCACTGATACACCTGCAGTCTGTCCAATTATGTTATCTCTATGAAAAAGAACTCATTTCAATTCTTTTTCAATACACTTCAACGCGATATATCACATGCGTTGCCGAAGTTTTTTGTTTTCTTTCTTAAAAAAAGATTTTTTTTCACTCCTTTAACACAAAATTGCGCATTCGGTGTCCATGTGTCTGCGTTTGAGAGAACTCTCCGACTACATTCGGTCGTTTCTGTCCTTCATCTTCGCACATAGCACCGCGGAAGACAAACTACCAAATCGTGGAATAGACAGTGTATTTGTTTTTGTAAAGAGCGTTTATGAGACACCGTTACAAATGATGTGATTTGTAGAGATACAGTAGAAAAAAAGGTTAGAAACATCCCTGGCCTCATAGAATATCTGGCATTTTACGGATAATACCAATGCTTAGAATTTCACCTCCAGTAGCGCAATCAAACCCATTATATCTGTGCAGCTTCATTAAAGCAGACTGGTCTCTTTGAATTCACTTTTGATCAAATAAAACATTAAACTCTTTGCAGCAACATACACTGGTTGAAAACTAGTTTGAAGACAAAAACCTTTTACTCAGGTGCTTAAGTCAAACAGCATGAATAGGCAAAGCATGGGGCATTGTTTGCAAAACGGCAATCAAATAACCAGCTGCGTGTGATGGACTAAGAAATGTTTAACTCAAGAACCGAGCTCCTACCTGAGCTTTTTTCTAAACCCCTTGACAGACACTTAGTTCGAAAAATAGTAAAACGTTGGCTTCGATTGAGACATCAACTAACGGTTTTGTTTTGTCGCGAAATGAACATAAAAAAATAGGCCTATATATTTACAATGTGTCGGAAAACAATGTGTCTTTAAGTAAATTGGTGTGTATGTGTATCTAACACAGCTATGTCCAACCCAAATGGCTTACTGAGCCAAAAATTATGCCACTATCTTAACCAGGGCCGCACATTGAATGGCTTACTTTGATCTAAGCAAGCTAAGTTTAGCTTAACCTAATGTACTGAAAGATTTGTATCGTAACTGCATTGGTAACATAGGTGATAAAGTCGCACTGAAGACCACCTGCATCAAAAATTTCACATTCAAGATTATCAAAATAAAGACAGGTTGTCAGAATATAGGATACTTTTACTATAGCGACAACCTAAATTGGGTCGCACAAAACCTTCGACTGGGCCACATGCGGCCGGCGGGTCGCGGGTTGGACATAGCTGGTCTAACAAAACTCTTGAGTATTTCCAACGCGTCTTAGCATTGTGATTGATGCCGGTCTGCAAGTATCGTTCAGGAATAAATAATTATTTATGATTATAATCAGAATAGAGGTGTATACTGTAGGTTTACAGAGGTGATTGGTTAACATGATTTTTGCTTTGTTCGTACCTCGTCAGTGACTACGATTAATGTTTCTGTAGCGAATGTCATGTTGAGGTACCAATAAAATCAACATCTGCTGCATGAACAGCAGACTCAGCCCCTAATCTGTTTACCTGTATTTATATTTTACAGGGCACAATCCGCATTTGAATCCTGGAATATCAGTAGAATTCGCAATGGCGGCAATGCGAGTTGGCCACAGCCTGGTTCCCAGCGGTGTTGTGTTGCGCCATTCTAATTGTACGCCACTCATACCGTTGCCAAGTGATTATGGTGCGTCACAGGGCGAACCAGCACTTCGTCTTTGCAACACATACTTTCAGCTGCAGGTAATGGTTTTGCAAATCATAAACGTAAAAGAGAAGAGAAAATATTTACTGAAAACGCCACAGAGACCATTTCTTTTTCGATTGGTGCAAGTGCACTGACGATTCTACTGCGTGTTCCATATCTCGATGTAGTAAGAGAGCATCTTTCCTTGTGGACTTTACGATTCACTTTATCAGCAACACATTTTTATCTAACTAGGGGTAGATCCAACCAACAACACAAGTTTTAAAATGCTTTTTCTTACTTTTGATGAAGAAGAGCATTCTTTTTGCTGTCCCAAAAAAATTAGCATAAAACCTGCGTCGTCTTCTGCGTTATCAGTCCTGCCATAATAATCTGGAATCTGAGCCTGAACATGCGAGTGAGTCGAGTCACGAATCGTGCTGAGAACATGCATTATGCTTTTCGCTACTCCCCACATTTCTTCAAAAGTGATCGGTCCCTTCACGCTATTGCTGGTTGCGTTTGGTTGTTTGACCGGCAGAATTTAATATAGAGAAAAATGTTAGTCAGCAGATGTTGAAAGAATAAAAATCGACCAGTACAACAACTTATTTTTATCCTGAATTGTTGAGGCCATAGTTCTCACTCGTTCGATGACAATGCACCCAAATTCAAACAACTCTGTACTGATTTACAGGATGCTATAGTAACACGTGGTATTGACAACATCGTGATGGGCATGATGTCACAAGCTGTTGAGGCGGCCGACAGATTCGTTGTTGAAGATTTAGCAGGTACTAGTTCATACTAACAGCAAATATTTAAAGCGAAACGAATATGTTTTGAATGGATTATACTTTTTACATAAGTAAAGTATAAAAACGATATCAACGACATATTGCAAACGTTTCGATAACAACTGTTATCATCATCAGTGCATTGCAAAATTTTATATCGTTTTCATTGGCCGTGATCTTCATTATAAGGCTGTTTAGCACTTCCGCTTTTCGTGTACTAAAGTATAGAAATTGAGAAAAATAAAGTCAGTTACACATAAGGTTGAAGGAAGATGTCGGCCATGCAGTTTTGATGTTTTTTCGTCGTAAAAAAAGAATGAGGTTTGGAAAAGTGGAAGGAATTGACGACTGCCGTTGATAAATAGGTTTTCAGAAAAAGAAATCGTAAAGGTAAATTTTTGCTTCGTTAAATGTAACATGTCCACCGCACCACAATCTGTCGCTGTGCAAGCCGACTGCAAGGCTTTAACAAGTCTGTATATTGCTGCACATTAGAATTTACTTACGGACCGCCGAAGCGAACGCGCATGGATTTGGAAGCAATGACAATACAGCGTGGCAGAGATGCAGGCCTTCCAAGCTACAACGAAGCCAGAAAAGCATACGGGCTCTCACCAGTGAAGAGTTTTCGAGACATCAACCGAAACCTTTCGTCTGAGGTGCGTCTGAGCCTCACAGCAATATTTTGTATTGTCGAGTGCTTGAGCAAGCTATGTGCAGAAGTGCTTATATTTGTATATTTAAACTTCAGAATTTCCGTCTTTCTTGGAGTTTACGCTGTATCCTGTTGTAAGACCCGTTTAAAATGAAAAACTGAAGCAAAAGGCAGAATTGTATCGGTTAAATTTCTTAGAATACGTTTAAATTAGACCTAGTTTTACACGTACGCACAAACTAATTTACTCTATATTTTAAGATATTCTTGCTGCGATATATCAAATGAAGATAAGGCAATTAAAGCGTCTGCAGAGCTCTTTCAGAATAGTCACGGAAGTACATAAAGTAACATGTAAAAATCTAAAATCCATAACAGTGTCGATTCACATTTATCAAGTTACACATCCGCAGCGGCAATCCCGAAGAAGGATAATGTACGACATAAACAATATTCCTCTGAGCAGGAGTTGGGTAACCAGCAAAAACTGGGTCGAAAATGGGGTCTGAGTCGGATGAACGCCTGTGGAAATGGTTGGCTTTACGACAGCGATATAAACCGTATATTTCTGAAGAGGAGTCTCAGTTGAAACAAAGCAACATACACGCTTAACCCTGTTTTAAAACATCAGGCTGTGACTGAAAATTATGCTGCAACATTCAAAACAGCGACTTTTCTGGAGCTACTAAAAATTTTGCACTGTTTCGACAGTTGGATTTGTCTTCTGTTCCATGCAAAATGCTGGGTAACCTTGTTGCAGTTTATCAGACTAAATGTAGGCTGAGGTCGTAGTAAATGAAACGCGTATTGGGGTGAGGTGATATTAACTCGGAGATCAACCTCTGCTTCAGTTGGAAAGGAAATATTTAATGACATTTCAGGAAATCTTGGAGTAAAATTTGGTTGGAAGAAAACGGTCTACAAAATAAATGCGGTCAAAAGTTTTTTCCTTTTTGCCAATTATCATCGTCTGAAAACTTCCTTTGCTTTAGTTACTGCACAACGATTAGATTCGTCGGCTGTTTGCAAAAAAGCGCGTACAGGTATCATCGTGAAGTTGAATTTAACGGGTTGCTACAATACAGTATGTTGTGATTCAGCGTTAGTCAACCCCAGACACTTGCTTTCAACACAAGTAGCCACGCGATGAAAAGATGGAGATATAGCGTAATGTCAAACGTATCCGCCAAAGTGAGCAATATTTTCACAGATCCATTCTACTAGGCAATCTCAAGTAGGTGAACAAAGGAACGAGGACACTGGACAGCCATTTTCAACAGTAACCGGCCGCGATCGCACACTGGCAAAGTTGATGTTTGTACCGCAGGTTATCTCACGTGTTGCCGAACTCTATGGCGATGATATCAGCAGGCTCGATATGTACGTAGGAGGAATGCTTGAGAGTGGAACGCACTTAACTGGAGAACTATTTACCAGCATTATCTTTGACCAGTTCCAGCGAACGAGGGACAGCGATCGTTTCTGGTTTGAGAACACGAGAAACAAGTGAATACAACTGTGTCGCATTTTGGAAGTTACCGGTACAATTTGCTGCTCCATAAAATGACGAATCTTGCGAGCTGACGCAACACAATGCAAATTCGGAACAAATTTCAAGTGTCCAAAATTCACTAAAATAATTTTTTTTTGCTTTTTTCGACACCATACAGCAGTAAAGCTCCATGATATCATACGAAACGTTTTCGTCTAAAAACTAAATGCTGCTGTTTTATTTTCGCATTCAATCAAGTCACGCGTGATGAAACGCGTTTTCGTGCTAAGTTGTCGGAAATTGTTGGACAATTGTTAAAAAAAATAATCATTCAGTGGTTAACCTTCCGGAGGCCGTTGACTTTGTTTGGCAATCTCAGAGTTAAGACAACACCACGCTTGACTTATCTCAAGTACATCCTGGGCTTGTTTCTTCAGCACATAGAGGTACCCGAGCTGCATGCTGCTCAACCTTTTGTGAATTTCTCACCAAGTCACGAGACGCAATAACCTTGACAACTCACCCCCATTACTCATGTCGAAAAGTAGACTTCTCTCCTCTAAAGTAAACAATGCAAACTTAAGTGAGAAATGGAAACCAAGATATCTGGGAAGAACTCCGATAAAACTTTTCTGCTTTTCTGGAACTTCAAAAAATTTAAATTCTGTTACATTCAAAAGTTTTTTTGTTATATCCAAAATCCACACACAGGTAAAACATGGTTCCACGCAAATACCTAAATTGTTCTGAATTTCAAGGCCATGATACATCTACATTTAAAAAGTTTGGGTGTCTTTTTCAAAAATAGTACTTGTCAAGTTCACATTAGGTTTCATCCCGTCCACGTATTACGTTTCATCCCGGCAATTAAGCCCGATTTTTTAAGAAGCAGGAGTTCTTGGTAAAGTGTAGAATCACCCCACATTAGTGTTTTTAGGATGTTTCGCGCTATTCAAGATTGAAGATATTTCGAGCGTTCCAGAAGAAAAGCGTTCATCCTTTTTCTGCGAAAGCGTTTGCGAAGATACCTTTGCCGCAGGCTTTTCACGCTCGACGAAGTGAACCGAATACGAAACTTGACGATGCGCGACGTGATCGCGGAGACAACGTCGATTTTCCGAAGTGCCATGCAGGAGAATGTTTTCAGAATAGAAGGTACAACCAACACTCGTTCTTACCAAGTTGTTCTGCCACCTCACCGCGCGTGGAAATTTTTCCGTAATTTTACGATGATTTTCACTATAACTCCTGCTTGTACTTAACCCTTTTAATAACCGCAAAGCCACTATATTGGCTGTGGTTTTGTCCAATCATAATTTTCCGGCCAATAGAGCTAGAGAGCTGTTCAAACCCTCTAAAGATGCGGAAAGTCCTCTAGATTAGATTAAAAAAGTTGAGAAGTTTCAGATTTGAGATTTTTTGTGAGTGACGTCATAACAGGGATACGTTTTGGCTTTTTTGACCCATGTCATCGGGCCCTGATCCCCAATCCCAACCGGCAATTTGAGTTTCATTGTTTAAAAAAAAACTAGGCGAAAATCCGCATCTTTAGAGCCCTTGATTGGCTTTCTAGTGTTTGTGGTAAGCAAGTTATGGCCTAAAAACAACAAATCAGTTAATTAATATTTGCATATTAGCTACCCATATTTTAAAGATTATTTATTCCCTTTAGAAATCATAGACGTTACCTGTTTTAAACGCAAGCTGTACCAGTTCGATACTGTAACCGCCTTTCGCAGGTTCGAAGTGTCCGCCAATTCCTGTGACGCCAAGCAACTTTACAAAGCCGTGCACCCCAAACTCTGGCATTGACTATTTTCACGGACAATGGGGAAAGTACGTCGGAGTACTTGTGTTACTGCTGCTCTTCCCAACAAGTACGTATTCTCCCAGAATCTCTCTTGCGGTTTTCCTGTTCGTTATATGATGCGGTTTAATCGAACAGATTTATTTGAGACGATCGATTGTTGTCGCGATCCTGAGTCGTAAACGGGCCTAATTTTGAAACCCGAACCCGAACCTGAAACCGGACCGAACCCGACATATATTTTTGAAACTCGCTTTAGGCCCAAAAGCCAAATTTACCGAGTTAGTCAAGATATGCGCAACTGCGGTGTATCAAAAAACGTAGTGTACGGGTATGGCTTCAGGTGTATGGTTTTAGCGTACCCAAAATAGCAATCACCTTTACCAAAACATTGACTTAACCATCACAAACTAGCTTGTTAGTCAACAATGATATTGTCAAATGTAATGTTTCTCAAGAAAAAAGAAACTATCACGAAACTATCCAGGATGGCACTATAGGCATGAAAAGCCGGTTTGTAGGCTATCGTTTCTTAACACAAGCCAGGAATCGCATAAGTCAGGGGTGGGCAATTAATTTGGCTCGGGGGCCACTTTGAGAAGGCCGTGGTTAGTGGAGAGCCGTATCATCAAATGCAGGGGATGGGCAATTAATTTGGCTAGGGAGCCATTTTCGGAAGGTCGCATTTAACAAGGGGCCACTGTCTATGGAAAGAAATCCTTTCTCAGCAAAAAATCAGACACTAAGATCTTACAGAGTATATATTTCGCCTACGAAGTAAGCGTCATCAGCTCTTATTCACTCGTTCCTTTTCATGGAAGTAGAAGCAAGTCTCGGTTAGGGTAACATCAGCACTAATATTTACTGTGATAAGCTGGAGGAAATTTCAGATTTGAAGGATTTCTTGAATGATTCCGCGGGCCACTGAAAACGCTGTGGCGGGCCACATTTGGCCCGCTGGCCGCTATTTGCCCACCCCTGGCATAAGTCATTGATCTTTTCGAAGCAACGCCATCGCGTTCTAACTCACCGCTGTCACCTCAAAAACCGTGTGTGTGAGACTAATCCAGGCAGAGAACAAAAGAATGCAGTTGTGTTTGCAAGTAGAATTAGCTGAAGAAAAGTCGCAGTCACTTCACTCACAGAAGTCACGGCACGAACGCCCTGAGCTCAACGAATATTCGCCAGGAAAGAAAAACGTGGTTACTCTGAATGTTGTAAAAAAGTTTTGGGTTCAGGCCCGAAATCGGCCCGAAACATTTTGACAAACGTAAACCCGAAACCGGCCCTACCCGAAAAGCCTGGCCACAACCGTCGCCAGAAAGTTTTCAATAGGGGGGCTTTGCGTTTTTTCGGGGGGCTCTGCATTTATGCGGGGGGGCTTGTCATTCTAAAAATTGAAAAAAAACTACATTGATCTATAGTGTTTCACGTTTCAACATGGGGGGGCTTGGAGCTTTGTTTGGGAGGGCTAAGCCCACCAAAGCCTCCCGTGGCGACGGGACTGAGCCTGGCCAGACTTACAACTCTATCGCGATCAGTGATTCTTCAGACATTAAACTTCTTTCTGAGAACCAGTCTTGATTTATTTTTGCGCCACAAAAGGAAGCATTTACTGTAGTCTGAGATCCACTGTCATCAGACTACTACCGACTTACGAGGCACAAGCTGAACTTTCTGAAGAGTTTAACATTGCCGGCTCTGGTCTTTTCAAGCTGCGCACCTGTGCGGCTTTTTAAGCAGTTCAAATAAAACGGTCCACAGTAGCTTCCGATTCCCAAGCAGCGGCTGGTCTGGTCTTCGTTCCATAACGCAATGTGCTTCTCAGACGTTGTGCTCTTCCACACACTTTAAAAAAATCAAAGACAATATTAGCTGCTGGTGAAAACAGGCGTGACAACATCCTTGCACGAAAGCAAATTTCTGTTGGGTAGGGGCTAACCACATGAACATCGCAAAGATGTGGGAAAACATCAATATTTGCAGATTGAGTGTAGCTAACGTTGAAAAAATCATTGACCAGTTTGAAATAAATTTTTTCAAATTCGTACGAAGAAATTTCACGGGAGGATTATGTTCAAGTCAGTTCCTCTTACCTTCCTCAACTGCATTGTCTACGCAGTATGTCTTGTTTTTGTCAGCACACATTAACGTACCGTAAGAAGACTGGTAGCGATGTAAAAGCTTGCAGTGGTCGTTCTCTTTCTTTATAAGATTCTCTTTTCTCGCTTCGTGTTGATCGACGCGTGAAGACACATAGTTGTTGGCACCATCTTACGCTGGACCCTTTGAAATACAGTACACTGCGTTTAATGATGCTATATTTGTTCACAATTTTGCAGTTGCCTACTTTGTTATGTGTGCGATTGCGTGGAAACGACAGCGCGATGCAGTGCGCATGAAAAAGCAAGCCATGGACAGAGCAGCCCAAAAAAGTTCTATAAAAAGATCAACCAGACGTCAAAATGGCCCAGGAAATGAAGCAAAAACTGTATATCCAGGTGAAGTTTGCATTCTAAATAAATGTAAAATACGGTTTTATGGTTAAAAGCTTTAGACCCTCTTTAGGGAAAATAATTGACCTCGAAACCATTTTAATTGTTATAAAATAGAGCATCCCAAAAACGAATATGAAATTCAGCTGAATTTTTTGAAAGTGTCGCACGTTATTTGTTCCTGAAACATTTGTGCACTGCAGTTGCTTGCATCCGAAAAAATGATCAACAAAATAATTTTCACAAAATAACAAGTAGTTATTCCAATGGTTGGCTGAAGAGCTACAACCATACTTATTACCAAGGGGTATGGTTGTAAATTATTGTCGGTGAGGTCAAGCAAATATCCTGATTTCTTCATGAGAGGGTTGTAACTTCAAATTCATTTAGTGTTTAGGATCTTCAAAACACAAAAAGAGATGGCGGGCGGAACGGGCAGGCTTTAGTTTTTTAACACGGTGCTCAACGAAAATCGATGGCATCATCACATACTGTAAAACAGTAACAGCTAGCTCTAGAGAGCAAATGCAATAAACACAGCCAGCAATTTGACGGAACTGAGTGGTTAAGATGAAGGGCTAATGACATTGCAGAAATGTGCTCATGATTTCAAAATAAACAAAGCACAAAATAAAGAAGAATAGCACAAAGCTTGCACACATAAAAATTGGCATAACACCTACATTTTGCAGAATGGGTTTTTGCTTTACTTTGTAACCTTTTTTGTAAAAGTAGTTCGGAATTGAGCAGTTGGCAATGCTTGCTATGTTACATCATTGATATTTACTATATTATTTTTTGTACCAAGCTGCTTGCTAGATTCCATTGCACTTTTTGTTAAAAATCGATTGCAATCACCCAAAGTTTAATGCTGTAGGACAGATTTTATAGGATCTCAAACGACAGTCGTTTTTGTTTTTTTAGGTAGGTTTGAAACACCTTTTTGTTTAAATATTACAAAAAATTAGGTATACAACTTTGAAAAAAAAGTAAGCAGTTTTAAGCCAAACATCAGAAACCATTACACAGCAGGGTGTGCAAGCCGTGGCCTGGGAGCGGGAGCTGGAGTTTCGTGGCCCGCGGAAAGATTCATATTTTAAAAGGGTATTGCCAATCTTCCGGGGGTGGCCAGCGAGTTGTCTACCTCGCAGAACTTGACACACATGCAGCTGTAGCCCGTGGACCAATCTGGTTATGTGCATTCAGCCCGGCAGTGTTGCATGGTTGCGCAGCCTTGCCTTAACAAATTTGTACAAGTTTGCATTCACTCTAGGGAAAAACGGGATTTCAACCGTCAAACGCTATTTTTGTCTGTACGTGGACAAAACACGTCATTTAAGTTATTGGATGCGCTTGAAAAATCCACTGCTGGGTATGGCTCTCTGGCGACGAAAGAGAAATTTTCAGGTCTTGTGATGCGTTATGCTTGCGCACGTGCGGTAGCTCAGCTTGCTCGCCTATGCTGTACAAGGTTGACAAACTCTGTCTTCTTGCTTTACAGCATTTGAGATAGAAGGCAAGGAGAAAGCCCGACGAATTCTTGTTGCACTCGAGGGCCCTTGCATCGTCCTGCTAAGTATGAGTTCGGCAGAGTTGAGGAGAGTTTGTTTTTCACCTTTCAAGGTAAAGGCAACTTGGGGTTAGCATTTTGTTGGGCCTCTAATCTTTCACAAAACCACCGAAATTTGCACGTTTTAATCATGTTGCCTGTGCTGCCTTCCATTGCAGAGATCGTTCATTTTTATTTCGCGAAACAAGAATAGAGACATCATGGTTATTCGTGTACCAAAAGAATACGACATTGTGCTAAGATTCGCAACAACTGCAGAAAGGTACGTATTCAACACGGCGTTACATGCATGCTAAAACTTTTTGCGTATGAAAGATATGAAACAAACAACAACCACGACAGCACATGATTTTATTACTGGTTTAGGCAAGCTTTTCTACGATTGCAAGCAATTCAAAGTTCTTATAACATTTTATGGCAGACCGATTCTTCATGCATCGTGACCTTAAAATTCTAATGTTGTTGTTTCTGGAAAACAGGATGTCGAAAAACTGGATGAAAAGGATGAAAACAAAGACATATCTTATGAGAAGTCGCTCAATTTAATCTTGAAATTCGTTTTGAAAACAACAACGACATTTTGAACCGTTAATCTCAGAGCATTGATTTATTATACAAACAGAACTTTGAGCCCCCAACAAGCAGGATTGGCAAGATTCCTACCGCGTCTCACTGGGAAACTGGCTAACTCTACAATGTGCATTGAACTTTTAGAGAGAATGTTTTGAAAAAAGTTCAAGTTTTCATGAAGACCAACAGTATTCAAGCCGAAGTGTTTGAAATGGACGAGTCAGCTCTGCAGGAGGAAGCGGTGACAAAAGAAATGCGTCAAAGCTTGGTCGAGTCGTTTTTCAGAGAAGCTTTCGCGCAGGTAAATTCCCGAAGCTGTATAATTCCAGCCAGTTACTCATTCAATCTGGCGTTAGGAGGTGTTCGAAAATACTTATATCTTTGAAACTTTTCATGAAAGAAGTATATTTTGCATTTGTCACTTTTTATCGAAAAGTAAAGAGAAAAAATGTCATCCATTAGCAGGAGTTACTAAAACCAGCACCACTTCAGGAGGGCGCCATGCTCATTTGAGGATGGTATTTGCACCATTTTGACCCCCATATCCGCCATCGATCCCCACAACCGACTGCATTTTTTCCACAGAAAACTCGTACGCAACAAGTTCATAATTGAAAAGTGTTTTACAACACAATTCACAATCAGCGGATATCGAGTTAACTGCCAAACAAACACTCAGTTTTGAAAGGAATCGTTCTATTATCAACCAGTCCCGTAACCAGATTGGGACATCAGGGGGGCGAAGAGTTTTTTGAGAGGGGCTCAAATTTTTTACACTATGTCCAATATATTTGAACTTTGTCCAAAACATTTTTCCAGGGAGGGCAAAAATTTTTCTATGGGGTGCGAAGTCCCCCTTGGTTACGGGCCTGTTATCAACTACTAATTATTTTTCTTTTCTCATTCATTGCAGCATTTATCGCCCAAATACTAGAGTGTCAAACTGTTTGTAATAGCATTGTATCGCCTTCATCAGCACAAATTGAATTGATAAAATTGAATAGTGTGTAAGTTAAACGCGCAATTCCAAAAGTTGAAACAGCATTAAGCTTGTATGGTAATTTTAACAGGATTCAAGAGGGACGGTTGTGGAGTAATATTACAGAGTAATATTGTAGATTTGCGAAATTATTGCAGATTTGCGAAAATTGTGGTGAGTCTTTCTGTCTCGTGCTTTAATTGTTTTCTATTAGGTCTTAGTTGTCAAACCAGTCAAAAGCTTTGCATTGTTATAAAGAAACGATGTTTCATGCGTTACAGGTTTTAGAACTAGAAAGCACGTCGAAGAAACTGGATAAGAGAGACCGAACTCGTACCATGTCGATAGCTGACTGCGAGTTGACGCCGGTGAGTGCAACGTACAGGCGCTTAACGAGGGAGGAAGGGAAGCACAATGCCCCGGGCTCCAAATCACTGCGGGGAGCGCCGAAATGTCCCAACATTGTCGCAAGTACTTTCTTCAATACAGTACATTTACTTCCAAAAGACCTTAGGTTCGAACATGAGAAAGCCAAACTTATTTTTTGCCCCGGGCACCATCTAACCTCGGTACGCTCCTGGTAACATGATTGTAAGTTGAGACCAGATACGTTTCGCATTTTATCAAAAGCAAGTCCCACGTTCGCAGATTGCGTAAGAACGCTCTCGTTGATAAAATTTTATTTGTTGGACTGTGACGTCCCCGCTGTCTAGAAAACCAGTCCGAAATTTGTTGCGCAGAACGAGTTGGCTGAGAGCTTGGGAATGAAGGCGAACTCACTGTTCGTCCAACAAATGTTCCGCCTTGCAGACAAGGACAAAAGTGGATACTTGTCGTTTCGTGAAGTTGCGGATCTTGTAGTTTTGCTGATGAATGGTAAGCGTCCACTCCAACGACAAGTAATCACAGAGAAGTAATCAAAGAGGTTAATGTTGGCGATGTTACCGCCAACACGACAGCGAATAACTGCAGCGAGTTTCGTCTGCGGTCCAAGTATCGACGCTACTTACTGTTTATTCAGTACACTTCTTGTTTGCTGCAGATCTTCAAATGTAGAGACACAATGACTCAACGCAGAATCATGTAAAAAACGCGAAACACTGTGAAAGCTACAAGCGATTTATAAGTTATCGAAGGACGTTGTCTGTTTTTTGCATGAAATGAACTGTCTAGTGGTCTGCTCACCGATCGCATGTATCAACTTCAAACGCCACCTCACGAAGCGAAATTCGCGAATGAAACCAAATGTCGACATTTGTGCAGGTTCGCCAGAGCAGAAAGCTCAAATGATCTTTGAAATGTACGATCTGGATCACAGTGGAGAGCTCAACAGAGAAGAGGGGAGTAATATGATCAGGTGACGAACGAAGGAAAGAATAAACCCGTACTCCTCTGAAGGATTTTGAATCTTAAAAACAAATGTATATTGAGCAAGAGTGCTAAATGCATTTGTAGCTGGTTTTCTAAACCCCTTTTGCGTTTTTATCACGTGATCTAAATGGCTTTCTTGCAAATTGACACCATGATGACAAATACTGAACAAAAGGATAACACACGGAGTCAGTAGCTGCACGCCTATAGATACAGGAATTGAGAAGATATGGCTGTGCTATAATCGCTACCTGAACGTCTGATGCCGAGTGTTGGTCAACAAAGTTGAAACAAGACTTGAGACCAAAACCTGAATTTTTGACGCTGAGAATCGAGCACTGAAAATTTTTATGCAGATAACCATTTCAAAACCTTCCGAAAAATATTTAGTTTTTGTGTTTTTAAAGGATAGTGAGAGCGCACCAAACCTCGGGCGGTTAGCAGGCTTTGATTTTTATTATAAACAAAAGATGACAGAGAAACTACCGATATTTGACTGAAGTTAAGGTGAAAAAGCTTGGAAAACTTTATATCACCTACAAGTACGTGATGTTAGTGTACGGCGCGCGTTGCTTTGCACCCAATGATACATGTTTTCAAGAGTTTTATGCGAAGTAGTTAGTACAGAAGAGCAGTCACACCTCATTGTTTCACGTTCGACCGAGAGTGATGTGGGGAATGCCTACAAACGATTCAGAGAATGTCGGATAGTAGCAAAAACATCATTATTAAAGTTTTTCTTGATGGTTTTCATTGGTCTCCATACTTTTTTTGATCGCGGCACACCAAAGCTAATGACTGAAACGTATTTAATGGAAGCATGGTCGTACACAACAAGCCAGTGGGTTTCAAATGTGGGTACGCAAAGATCTCCAAGCGGTACACTAATTTTTAAGTGTGCCCATGATGAAATTTGAATGTAAAAGTATAATAATTAATATCGGTACATTGGTAATTATTGTGCTCATGATTACAATCAACAGGTACTTGATAGACAAAATATTGCCCAGCTGAAAACCACTACAATGGGTTATCGTAGGTAATCAATAGAGACGTAGTTGTAAACTAGTCGTATGCAGTCGTTTCAACAAAGTCGTTCTCAGTTTTGAAAATACCGCGACGCACACCCTGGATTGCTCACGGTGCTCCAGTCAGGATACACTGCGGTTTTGATGATTGCGTTGCGTGAAAAATTGTCACAAATAATAAAGTTGTCCTGCTCAATGAGACAGAAACAAAAGCTTTGGCAGAAACGAAAGCTGAGCCGGTTGTTTGAAAAATTAAAATCTTTTTCAAATGGAAGAAAGAAGTCAAAAATACTTTTTCACATTTAAAATTTGTTGTGAATGTTTCAACAGAGACAAATTTAACCGTAACGCTATGTTTCCACTTCAGTTCTATTGTAGCTTATACTAGATGAATAAAACGACATCACGATGTGTGGTTGGTTGGGAGCGAAGCTGTGCCTGGAATCTTGATGTGAATTCATCTCATGCTGGCGAGCTCCTCTATTTTCAAAAAATAAAAAACAAAACTTTTGAAACAAGATACTCATAAATAATAAAACTTTTATCTGCCCAAGAGGTCAGTTAATTTTTAGCATTTCGCACTAATAAAGCACCAAGTGTTGCAAGCCTTTGGCATGACATCATTATCGCACAATTCGCATCACTTTTTAACGAGTTCATTGCGTTCCTGTCAAACATGCAGATCTTTCCTCGAAATGGCTGGAGCGAAACTGGGAAGCGAAGAGGTCGACGCAGCAGTCGAAGCCATCTTTCGGGAAGCTGGTGTCGGTGAAGGCAAAGACTGCCTTACACTGCAGGACTTCACTTACGCTATGCTTAAGGAACATCGGGATGCTTTTGAAAACGCGCAGCTGTCAGTACCTGGTATGTGGAAATACATTGCTTTTTTCGCACAAGCCCGGTAAAACAAAGCGTTCATAACTACAAAGTAATGCTCAGGGGCGGATCCAGTGGGGCGATTGGGGCGATCGCCCCCCTTAAAACCTACGAAAGTAACTTTATTCACCATGATTTTGCGCAATTCAGAAAAGAGCATTCGCGATATAAGGCCATTTTGCCGTCTATTGTTTGTCACAGCAGTGTTGTGAAGTATGCTTCACCTCTCGTGCAGTAGTGAAGCCGTAATGATACTTGACTACCAAATTTTACTGAAATCGCCCCCCTTAAACCAACTGGCTGGACCCGCCCCTGGTAATGCTCGTACAAAACTGAAGCGTAGATACTTTACACTGAGCGAGTTAATATTAAATTGCTTCAGACTTCCGATTATTTTTTGCAGGTTGTTCTGAACCCAGAAAATCAATCGATAGAACCGCTTTGTCCTCGTTTCACAACAGGTACGTTGACCTGACACAAGTCACAATTTTTGTTCTGTGGAATACCAGCGAAAAACGTGTGAAAGAGAGTGTTTACTTTCTCGGTCTTTACATTTTTAATTGTATCTATACGTCTCACAGTTCACTCGATACACTAACCAAAGAATTATGACACATTTTCAAGCTGCTTGCATGATAGCTGTTCTTGAGTTGCCTCTTGCTATCTTATTTAACGAATTTTTCTACAAGAAATTCACACAAACTTTCCAAAGTATTGCCTTCAGTGGTAACAGCAGAATGTTTATGAAATGTTTGTCTGATATCAGAGTTTTGAACTCGTTCTGACGTATACAGGTCTGGAAAATAAAGTATTTGTTGTTATACAACAGCAATTCCAAATGTTCAATTTGAGTTGTCCGTTGTACGGTACGCTTCTTGTAGTCGATGCCTCCACATACTTCAGTATAAACGTGAACTTTACTGCACACGAGTTTTGTTACGATCGCTTGAAGTATAAAACTCATTCAAATAGGGCAGCCACAAATTCTTCTTATTGCTTCATTTTGCAGTTGTTACTGAAATATTCTGTCAATTCCAAATGTGTCAATTATTCTGGTACTTTGCAGAATCTTGCGTCACGCTGAAACTTGCTTTATTCGTGGATCAAAAGTTGTTTGACTTTTTTAGTGTTTTCTTCGCTTTGCGGTCATTCAACCAACTGTATGTACGCTGCTATTTTTGTAAACCTTCATGGCGGATGTTCAGGCGTTATATACCATGGAGTTCCTCACTTATCGCAGACAATAACGTCCCAGCAATCATGAACGCACTGTACCATCATGTAGAATTAAACGCCATGCACTGTATAAATGAATGAACGAATGGGTAAATGAATTGAAACTAATGTATGTATTAACCAAGCAATGAAAATTTTATCAAACAAAAAGTGTGAATCAAAGGTTTCAGCATAAAAAGACATTTATTCCATAGGGTGACCACACATTCCAGTTTAACCGGTAATGTCCTGATCTCACAGCCGTTTCCCGGCGTACTAATTTATTTTTTGCCTTTCCCTGTGAACCAGGTTTGGGTAAAGTACGTCTCGGAAGGCACAACCTTCCTTATGCAGGGCAACAGAAAAACAACTGCAGTGGCGTGGTCCGTGCTAATGTCTTTTCATGTTTCTGGTTAGCGAACAAAATGTATGACCTTGTTTTTTAGCAGTTAACCTAAAAGTGGATGCACTCTTAATCGTTTTTGTGAAACGTCCTGATTTGTAACATCAGAATTACGGTCGCCCTAGTTTTTGGTGTCGTACATACGAAGCACCTCGTGATGAGCTGTAACCACTCAGTCACTCAAGCAGAGTTGATGTTATAAAAGATTGAAAAGTGGCAAGGATAGTACTCATCTGCCAAAAGTCAAAATGTACTCATTTTTGATACAAAGAAAACACGGCAAATGTTTGCATAATGTAACACACTCCAACGGCCATTCATATGTTTACTTATTGTTTTTTGCTCCGCGGAAGAATTTACGCAACAAAAAATGTTTTATTTGCCTTTACAGTAATATCGGCAGTCCTGGTATTCGAAGAAGAATAATGGAAAAAGACAAAGAAGGAGAAAATGGACAGTAAGACAAAACATTATATGGTCTATAGTCAAGAAACTAAAACAATTTTAAAGTGTTCAGTGTCAGAATTCGTAATCTGTGCGATGCAATAAAGGAAGCCGCAGAAATAATTAAGTTTTCACGGCTATCATGGAACCATCACTCGAATTTGAGCGGAATTTTTGAAAAATCAGAAATATATCCTTGAAAGCTGTTTTCTCTAAAATGTCAAGATTGCGTGATGTCATCCACTTAGAGCAAAATTAACCTAACACCTACTGCAGTCTGATTTTGACCCCTAGAGGGGAGACATTCGAGCACCTAGCAGACAATACGTTCAGCCAGCCACGGCTTCCATCGCTCATCGAGATCACTATCACCACATGGACGCTTTACTCTTTGAACGTGTTTTCTGTTTTCAATCTTCTTTCAACTCAAGGCATACCATGCTTCATGTGCGGTCAGTCCTGACCAAGGGCGGATCCAGTTAGTAACGTTGGGAAGGGAGATTTCAATTATACTTAGTAGTAGTAGTAATAAAAATAAGTTTTTGTTTTTTAATTGGAAAGCACTACGTTTTTTACAGTAAAAATACAATGGCGCGCTTGTGACATCCTCTAACATCACCAATAAAAAACAAGCTGTAATGTTTCCAAAATAGTCAGTTTTTGGCATCAGAACATACCAGCCTTGGGAAATTATCAAAATGAGGCATGGTACAAGTAATTTCGTCATCCTTTACTTTTTTATGATGTATTAAAAATGGCAGTATAAAATCAGGCGGAGGTCTCCAGGGTCTTTCTATTGACCCACGTTTTTAAAGTCATCAATATCTGGTCAAAGTGATGGTCAACATCATTTGGTAGAATAATGAAAGTCCAATCTATATCAGTGGCATCAGAAGAGGAAGTAGAATATTCTTCAATATTAACAATACTAGCGTCACAAAACTCAAAACCATGTTCTCTAGGTGTAGGAGCAAACAATTTTTTGGGTGTGAAAAGGGTATTTTGCCCAAATTTCCCCATATTTGCCCGGAAAACATTTAAGTGACAAAATTTCCCACTACAAATTTTCTGTAGCTATTGGTACATTATATATTCCTCTACCCCAAGTCGTCATAGACTTAGAAAAACAGAAAATTTGATACTTGAAATTTGGTTCTGTGTAACCCAACTTAAACAAAGTACGCTAGGCTGTGCAGTGTGCAAGGACATTGTCAACTACCAGCTGGCTCTGTATTTTGAGCAACCACCTCACAGACTCACGCTTTTGAGGTTTGGCGTTGCATTCACAATCCAGCTGTTGCTGTCAGCAATTAACCTCAGACCTAGCTGAGGTAGACCTAAAGCTGCTTCCTTCTCTGAAGACATATATGTGATATGTGTAGCATGTATCATATTGTTTTATGTTATGACTATGCCGTGAGACCCTACAACAGTGTCTGTGCAACCGAACATAAATCCAACATGCAACAAAGTGTATGGCAAAATGTGTTAATCAAATACTGCAGTTGAAATTAAAAACAAAAGTTTTTCTGTACTTGCCCGGCATGGCCTCTACTAATAAGAAATAGGTGCCCTGCAGTATACCCGGTTCTCTCTCAATAATGAAATGCATTCTTTTGCCAAAAGTTACAAGCGAGTCAGTTACTTTTCAACTTTCACAAACTTAAACCCGAAGTTACTGGAAACAGTTTGTTGATTTTATATACCTTTAATGTGTTTTCTATGACACAATAAACTTGTATTCATACACTCAATAACAAGTATAACTTCATGAATATTGTTAAAAATTTCGAAGCTTCTTTGCCCGGAATTTTTTAGATTTTGCCTAAATTTTTCACAAACCAGAACTTTTGGAGGTGAGATCACACCCCCTAGCTCCTACAACACTGTACGACTTAATTCGCTCCTGGTCGTGACTGTAACACATCGATCCCTAGCAATAAAAAATCATATAAGCTCTAAGTTTGACAGCAATGAGTTTATGACATGCAAACACCAGGGTGACGTTTTGGCTTGTCGTGTTTTACCTGCCCCACCACTCTGTATCCAACAGAGCCGCACTCATGGGTGTCGGAAGGATTTTTTTCCGATGGTGGCAACTAACAGTGGATTTTTCCATGGCGGAGCCCAAAAGAATATTTTCCAGGGGGTGCTAACAGTAGTGAAATTTCATTTTACCAACTCGAAACTAAGAAGAAATTTTTTTACTACGAAGTTAACAGGAAAATACTGTATTAAAATTGAAGATCTAGAGGAGTCGAGACCCCCTGTCACCCCTTTCCGACGCCCATGGTCGCACTTCGGGGTAAATTGGGAGATTTACTGCAATGTTTGCAAAGAGATTTGGTTCTGGAAAAACTTGTGAACTTTCCAAACCTTTAGGTAGATTTTACGTTGTTCCTCCTCCAAATGCATTTTTACCACTGAATTATCAGACCGATTATGGAGTTGATTACTGTTGTGAATGTGCATGTAGCGACAACAAGACTTAAGGTTTGTGGGAAATGAAGCTTACCGGACTTTATGATTTTTATGTTTTTCAATGCCGGTAATGATGCAGCACAACTCCGATGCTTCGACTTTAGTTACACTCTCTGAGCTGAGGTCTTCTTTAGCCTGCATCTAAGGGGAACGACTTTCCGACTAATATCCAGATAAATGCGTCGCCAACATGCGCCTGAGAACTGTCTTACGCATTATTTGAAGTTTGCGGAAGTCTACTAACCATTCTGTTATTTATGTCAACAAAAGAACTGATTTGACCACTTGGAAATGTGATTGATCATAATGTAATGCTTTTAGTCACATTAACTTATTTCGCATTCTCTTGTGCTTAAACCGCATGTTGTAAATATTTGCATGTTTGTTTTGGTATATGTCATACAGTAATTGTAACCTGTAACTCAGACCATGCTAGCGATTAAATATTTTAAAAGCTCGAAATCTTGTTGATTTATATCCCTCCTAGCTTGGCGTGTAGCCTACCACATCACAGTCTCACAACTGTACCTAGCGAACTAGAAAGCGATTAACATAGCAACCGAACTTACAGGAAACTGACTTCTAGACATTTCTAACAAAGAAGTGACTTTGACACAGTGCCGCATACAACGGGAGCGGGCAAGTTTTTTCCGAAGCAGTCGTTGCTCGCGAGGAGAGGACGTGGTGGGGGAGATGGTGGAGAACTACAAAACGCAATATCGAGAATTACAGACGTCACATTTTCTGCATGGTGGTTTTCTATGGCGTGACAATTGCTCTGATGGTGGAGAGAGCCACATGTAAGTCCAAGCTTCAGGAGTTCAGATGCATTAACTACGGAGAATAATTTATCATTTGCTTATGTTCCTGTTCTCTGGCAAGTTAATTCCGTTTAATTCAGCTTGTGTTAGGCACTACCGCAATTAGCCCTTTTATACTAGGGAGCGCTTTGTTGCTGGGATGTTTAGTCACTTCAAGAGTTTTTCGGATGTAACGAAGAAATAAGCCATTAACGACTGACACTGATGAAATTCAATGTGGAGAGAGAGCCTGTAAGTCTTCACCAGGTAGCGTGCGTGACAAAGATGAGTTTATGGAGACTGTATACAGGGAAAAACAAAAAGCAATTTAGTTTTTGATGTCTATATAATAGCTGAGGTTTCTATTGTTTGCTGAAAACTTTTAATAACGAAATCAAAATTATATTAATTTTTTTGCATTGTTCAAATTCTAGAAAGCAGTTGCCTTGGATAAAACGAATGTGTTACTGCTATGAGCTTTACAAATTTTTCCGATGCTTACTTTGTGAATCTTATATAGATTTTCAAAAATATTTTATTCTTTGCTTTGCATATTGCACATGAAAACACCTCAATAAAAGCAAATCTATTGTAAAATATTGACGAGTGCCATAGACGTTTCTCAAATGTTAGCTTGTATGTCACGTCATCAAAGTTACATTGTTACTGGCAAAATGCCGCTTTATTTGAAAATTTGAATCCGGACCGAAAAAACACAAATGACAAAGTTATCAAAAGTTGTTGTTACCGACACGACAGCGGTCAGCCTCGTTTTCCACAAACGACGCTCGATTTATTTTCAGAGTGCTTTTGTTTTAAGAATATAATTTTAAAAGGCTTTCTTTCTCAAAATATACGTATAGTTAATCCGACCAAACGCTTTATTACAGAAGGATAAAAGCTTTGAAATATTTTCAAGTGTCATGCTCCTTGGCTTACTACTTCATTACCAAATCTGAACAGAAGTTCGATAAAATGCTTGATTCGCCCAATCGATGCAGACTTCACGTATTGCGTCTGTTGATTTGAAAATCACAAGCAAACTCGTGACAAATTACACGAATTTATGTGAATACAGAAGTGGCTAATTCACATTCCTGCTTGGTTTCCGAGCATACTAAGTCCATTTAAAGCGTGTGGAAAAATGAGACTAACCTGATTAAGACGCTTTGAATACTAATTGTTCGGGCAAAGAGGGAACGCTTGCCGTATTGCACTCTCCTGCTGTCTATCACACGTACGCAACCATGCACACGGTGCAAAACGAAATTTCCGCATGTGGAGTCCAAAATTGAACACTAATTTTTTGTCTTTTTATTGCCGGGATATTTAATTTGCGATCAATTACGGCATTTTAGTGCAATAAAGGAATGCTTCACGGCACAAGCATGTCATCATTTTCACTACTTTGATGCTGTTTTGAAATAGTTTACGCGTTCGGAGCGGAACACAACGGAATTAGACGAGTCACAGAATGGGGGATCATCATCAGCAGGTCTACAGCGGCAGCAATGTCCTTCCACTTCAGCTTTATTTTGTTGACGATGTGCAGAAACTTGATTACCTTCTGCAGAGAAACGTTCCTCAAAAACCTTATACCTTTCGATGCAAGCGTCGCGTTCCACAAGCAGATCGCATACGTCGCGCTGGTGGAAACATGTGAGTAACTGCCGGCCTAATGCATTGCTGTTGCTAATCCTTCGTTTTTAACATGAGTCAATTATGCGCTGTGCATGGCAACTCCTGGCACCGCCGGAAAAAGCTACGCCTTGCAGCGATTCATTCGGCCAGCCAACCTGCTGCGTAAAACGATGATGCAAGGTGTTATTCTTATTGGCCGCAGCAACACCTCACCAATTTTTTATTCTGATGCGGTTAACGCTTCGCAGTTGGTCTTTATGGTGCTGTTCAACGTTTTATCAGCGAATACTTGACGATCTGGCGGGATTTGTTTTTCAGTGCTGCATGTATTTGGGCACCTGGTCAATGTATACCACTTCAGCGTCCATCCGATGCCAGTTTTGGCTTGCTTGTTCCCGAAGCTATTTGTGGATGACGGGTAAATTTTTTCAGCACTCGCGGGAGTTTCCACACAGACTTGGCAAATGCTGTTTTCTAAAACAGAAAATTACATTACGTATGCCTTGGCCAAAACTACAGCCGAAATTAGCCACGCAGTCATTGTTTTTGCATACTTATTTGCAATCACCCTGTTATAAATGGTCACCAGTAATTCTTAGCATCCGTGATGGTCTGCACATTAGTTGTACGTTGCATAACTTTACCCATTTCTTCCCAAAATATCTTCTAAATCGGACATACAGTTCGTTGTACTTGCCAAAAATAAAATATGTAATTCTGCCCAAAGTTTTTGGTAACTTTGTCAATAACCTATTTACGTCAGTTCAGTCGAGTTCTAGGAATTGTGGCCGGTTGTGTAAAGTAGCTAAAGTAGCTTCATACCTTTTCTAATGGCCTTTGTTGTGTTTTTTGTTTTATGTCAGATAAATAGAATTGAGTTTGTGTAAAATTTTTGAAGACTTGATTCCAGTCAGTAAAATAACAGTCTAAATATCAACACTGATGTTTGAGCAGAGAAACAATGCATACTGTAGCCACCACTTTGCCAACGAATGTGAGTACTTAAACATAATATAAGGCTGTAGTTCAAGGGCGTTTGTTGGGTTGGCTCGTTTTGTTTTAATGCTGCCAATGAATAGAAGTTCATGACACAGTGGCCCATTTTAGTTCTGACTACAAGGCGATGTATGCAAATTGATAGTAAAAACCTGTATCATCTGGAAAAGGGAATTCTATTCCAAAGCGTTAGATTTCTAAGGACGTCTACAGTTTACTAAGCACCTTTAACATATTTATAGGTCCGACATACCAAAAACAGCAACATGGTGGGTCTTCCAAACTATACCTGGTACGACTGGAGTCTTGCTCCTTCTGGTAATATCCATAATGTATGTGTTCGCCATACAGTTTTCACGACGGTTCTGCTTTCGTGCTTTCTTCATCACTCACCATTTGTACGGTATGTGACACTTTTGAAATACAGTGGAACTCGCCTAATTCGTCATCGTTTAATTTGTCAATTCGCGTAATTCGTCACTTTTTCGTCGGTCCCGGCAGAATCCCTATCTTTTGTGTACCTTTCTGTTCGTCTAATTCGCCATCGTCTAATTCGTCAATTTGCTTAATTCGTCACCTCTTTCTATCCCTGAGAAGCGTTTTGTTCGTCTAATTCGTCATTTGCAGTTTCGCTTCAGGTGTCTAAGTAGCTAGTACCTGTGGGAATTCAAACAAATTAAGGATCTTTATCTGAGAATTGCTGCACCTTGCAATTTATTTATCGAATTTATGCACGAGGTGCGAAGCGCGACCCTACTCCCCATTGAGAGAACGCGGAGAAGTTTATTAAAGATTTAATAGGTGCTTGGTAAAATGGAGGAGTGGAGATAGAGCAGAGGAATTAATTGTTGTATTCAACCATAACGTCATAATCTTGTATTTTACTGCAAATAAGAGGACTATGTATGCATACGAGTTACTATAATAAAGTATACGACCTTCTATGATAGAGTTTTCACCTGTTTGCATAATTCGTCACTTTTTTCAAATCCCCTTGAGGTGACGAATTAGGCACATTCTACTGTAATATATTGAATAACCTTAAGTGCACGGCACGACAGTATAACTGGGGTGGCTATCACTAGAAATTCAGCTGAAATGGAAACGAAAGTAATTTGCAAGTTTTAGGCAGTAGGCCTACCTTGCTTGTCGCGAAATGTTTTTTTATGTACATCCCATCCTTTCTACTAAACAAACCGAAGTTGCGCTACAATCCAAATTTATAACAAGATACTATGAACTATGCACCCAAGTCACAAGCTGTTTGATTCGAACTAAACTCATGTATCATCTATGCAAACTTGTTCACTCATCATCTCTGCAAACTTATCTCTATATTTCATATCATTTCAGGGCAAGCTCTAACGCTTTTCGGGTCAGTTGCTAAAGCGCATGGTTAGATGCTGTTGAGCTTGGACGAGACTATTTTACACGAGACTATTTTCTAACAGCAAAATTTTCATAAGAATCATTAGATTTTCCTAATTCAGGTTCGAGACAAATATTTGTAAGCTCAGATCTTGAGCTTCTGACCTCAATGGACGTAGTCTTGAGCCATTTGTAGCAGAATTGATCGAACTTGTTCCTCTGATCAGCAGTGCTGTATAGCCTACTCTTCCAAGATTTTTTGTCCTTACGGCAAATAAAAAACCTGTCGCTAGTCTGGCTGGAACTTGGGCATTCGCATCTAAGGAAGACTTGTATGTAACTGAAACTTTTACTTGGAGGGTAAGTTTCTTTTAAGGTGAATAAAAGCCAAGTGAATTATCTCAATTTTTTTTGTGAATGTTGTTTTGTGAAAAACCAATGATATCAATCAATTTTTTGTCAATCCAAGTCACTTGCCACTTAAACAATGTTGTTAGCCTAGGCTCGATAGCTTTGCACTAATAACGCGTAACTCTGAGTGTTCTAGCATGTGATATGGGGAAATATTACATTGCTATTTTCGTTTGTTTCCAGCGGTTTTGTATTGCCTTACCATCCTACACGGAAGTATGGCGATAGTACAGAAGCCAGTGTTTCACTTCTACCTCGTCGTCCCTTTGGTTATATTTTTCATTGACAAGATGATCATTATAAGCAGATCGAAAGTGGAAATAAAAGTTGTGAAGGTGGAGTTACTTCCATCAGGTAAAATTTTTGAACCAAGTTATTTAAAGCTCTTACTCAAATTCTATTTGAATAAGAGCTGATGATGCCTACTTCGTAGACGAAATATACTCTGTAAGATCTTATAAGTAGTGTCTGATTCTTTGCTAGGAAAGGATTTCATTCGATAGACAAAGTTATGTAAAGTTTATAATTTCATTTTAACCATGGCACATTCATTAGCAACAAAACTTCGAAGAAATTAATTGATATTGTTGTGCATGCCAATTAACAGGTGCGTAGCCGGGAAAGCCACAAGCACCAATACCCCTGTGTTTCAAAGACAACATTAAGACTTAGCACGCAACAGACAGCAATAATAGCAGACGGGTTTTCTTACAGAGAGCGCCCTAAAAATAGCGTACTGTTTTAATGGGCAAATTGCACTTCTGCTTGGCCTCATGCTCGCTGGAACAACCATGTTGATTACTCAGGTTTTTGTTGTTTCGCTTTTAACTCCAAAGAAAGAATCTTAGTTACTCCACTGCCATGTAGAAAGCATGCAGAATTAAAAAAAAAATTACGTTCCGTAACTTGTCCTTGATGTGATGTAGGTGTTACCAATCTGGTATTCAAGAGACCAACAGCTTTCGACTACCGATCAGGACAGTGGGTGAGGATAGCTTCACTTGCGCTTGGTTCCAACGAGTACCACCCTTTCACTTTGACTTCGGCACCACACGAGGTAAGCAAACATGTCTGCAACAGTTTCCCGAGTATGACTAACCCTCTCCTGATTCAAGGGGAATCAATCGCGGTGTCCCATTCATGTTTGAGTTCGGGGTAAGCTTTTGAAGTGAGTAACGACGTTGCAAAACCGAAGGGTAAAAACTCGATTGCAAGTTGAATTTGCTAGTGTTGTTGCCAAATTGCAAGTATTTGCATCAAGTTACAGATTGCAGCAACATGCTGTATCTGACGTTATTTCCGCATGAACACTGCGAATGTTTCAACAAACTCCCTTCGTAGACATCACAGGAAGACAGCGTTTGCAAAGGCCCAGATCCAACGTGAATAAAATTAGCGCCGTCTGACAGGATGAGGCTGAAGTCTTCCGGTCAGAGCGGGCGTTTCAGACCGAGCTTGCAGTGTATCAACGAGCAAAAATTAAATTCACTGGCAAGCAATGTCGTCGTTGCTGAACTAGGCTGCGTAGGCCATGTTTTTTTCTACAAACATGACCAAATTTCAGCAGTTAAAAGCGGCTTGTTTTGGTAGTGCGAAAGTTTTCAGTAACATTTCAAAAATCACTTCGCTTCCTGGTGTCATTATCAAGATCGGTGAACTTAATCTAATTCAAGCTATCTTCCTGACGTTATCAAGCTATCTTCCCAAGTTAATCTTCTAGTTGAATGAAATTTAAGCCAGTGGCGTAAACAGCCCAAAATTTTGGGGAGAATAAAAAATTTGGGGGTTGCAAAATGTTTGACTTTAGGTGAGCAACAGTATTTGCTTGGGACGCCGCTTCTCAAAGCACAAAATGACTAGATATGCTAAAAATTTGGGGGACATGGCCCCCTGGCTACGCCCATGATTTCAGCAAATTCTATCTAGTATTTCGATTTAATATACAGCACATACACTTGATTTAGATGAATTACAGAATAATCTAGCTCCTACTTTTTAAAGATTACTCTAAATAAAAGCACTGATGTTAATTTTCACTCTACGTAATACAACTGAATACAGGGCGCAAACATTGCTTAGTATTATTTCAATTTTGAATAGTTTGAAAAACTTGTTTACGCTTCCCTGACTAATGGGCTAAGTAATTTTCTTAGATGCACACTGCAGCCAATGGCTTCATACAATAAAACGGAAAGGTACAGTGTGAATAACATCATTTGGTACATTCGCATACATTTATATGTATTCTTTGAGAACACATGCTTGGCAAACAGTAGAGACGTTATCTGCTTTTTTACCAAAATTGCTTCAGCTTGGTATTGGATAATGTTATCGGTTGAAAATCTTATTTTATCTCATCATCATCATCGACAGAGAAAGTGTAATGGCGTTGCTGTCAGTTTATTTATCAGCTCGGCACGTAGTAGCTCTGGAAGTAATACGTCGCGTATTCAAGGGCATACGCAAGGGGGGGGGTTTGGGGTTAAAACCCCCCCTTGAGCTTGATATTTTACAAAAACTTTATCATAAGGGAAGTGTATAGGGCTTGATTTTTTACGAAAATAAGGGGAGTGCGTGTAGAAGAAGAGGCCTATTATGTCAACAAACTTCCACAAAACGTTGGTTTGGAAACATGAATATGACGTCAAATTGTGACGTCACAAATAGCGCACACCAAATACAAATCACCACCATATGTCGTTGAATGAAACCACCCATGGAAATTTTCTGCGTACGCCACTGCGGCGTATTCATAGTCATGAAGATCGAAGAAGCAATCATCATGTAGTCGTATATATGACCAAACCATAGGCTTTAAGTATTTTCACTATTGAGCATAAAGACCTTTTTGTTAAATTTATAATTAAACGTTTTTGGTAAGACTTCAATATTTAAGATCTTGTTTAAACACCAGAGGCACCTATCGCTGCACGTCCGTGCGGCCGGACCTTGGACAACTAACCTCCGCAATCTTTACCAATCTGCCATCGAACAAGGAGATCAACTTCCAAACGTGAGTGTCTTCAGCCGTGCCTGCTAGCGAGTTGGTCAACGTTACCTGCCGCACATCGTCATGGAAGTTGAGCGGCATAACCCATGCTTTACCTAAATCCTTTTTGCAAGAATACTCGGCGTGAATTCACGTAACATAAACTGATTAGTCTGCAATTCGAAAATCGCGTTGCTTTAACAGAGTTGAAGCGCTGCTTTCTCAGATCTTTAAAACTACATACGTGAGTGTTTTGTTAGTCAAATGATGTAGTGATAATTAATCTGCATCCCCGCAAGAATGCTTACAACGGCACTTTAGAAAAACGTACGCCCCTAGCAGGCCCGTAACCAGGAGGGCACAGGGGGGCTAATCCCCCCTAGAAAAATTTTCGCAACCCCTGGAATAATGTGTTGGATGTAATTTTTAAATATTGGACATAGTTCAAAAAATTTGGGCCCTTCTCGGAAAACTCTTCGCCCCCCTCGTGTCCCAAGCTGGTTACGGGCCTGGCCCCTAGTTTCCGGTTTAAAACCTGCTATAGCATAAGTCTGAGCATCACTGCAGATATTATGGTTCATGCGACTGGTCTTCTATATAGCCTACGAGCACACGCAAATATCGGCACTGCAGCCATCAATTTTTAAAATGGATTTTAACAGCGCGGCAATAGGATAGCTTTGCTAAATTCCAAAAGGTAACAATTTTGCTTTGCAGCTGTACCTGGATGGTCCTTTCGGAGAAGGTCACCAAGACTGGTACAAGTACGATATATCCGTTTTGGTCGGAGCGGGTATAGGAGTAACACCGTTTGCCTCCATCCTCAAAGATATTGTTAATAAGACGAACACGCAAAAGGGTTTTCAGATCACGTGCAAAAAGGTGGGAAACTATGAACGTCACATCTCAATCCTCGTACACTTCCAAATTACTTAAATTATGTTTAAAACTGTTAGCGGTTAAAAGCATCAAGCTTGTGATGATTTAACTGACTTTGTCGTAAAATTGAGAAAAAAAAATTGCTTCTTCAAATTTAAAAACATCCTGAGTTATTGCGTAACTAACGACTCCACTAACAGTTTGTGACTAAGTACACAGGGTCGAAGGCAGAGGAGGAAAAGCTCAGCAATGCTAACAGCCTCGCATTTGCATCCATGGCAGGTATACTTTGTCTGGGTGACGCGCACTCAGCGCCACTTTGAGTGGCTGACCGACATTATCAGAGACTTGGAAGAATCAGACGGGGAAAACCTTGTCTCTACGCACATCTACATCACGCAGTTCGCAAACAAGTTTGACCTACGAACAACGATGCTGGTAAGCACCAACAGTTTGGTCAATTCTTTTATAGCATTTAATCCGCTCATGATCTTCTGCGTTGAAAGCTTGTATAGGACAGTACTTTGAAACAAGCGCATTGTGGGTAGTGGGATCAGGGGCGGATTCAGTTAATAACGTTAGGGGAGAACAAGTTTTACCTACGAACAACGATGTTGGTAAGCACCAACAGTTTGATTATTTCTTTTATAACATTTCATCCGTTCATGATCTTCTGCGTTGAAAGCTTGTATAGAACAGTACTTTGTAACAAGCGCAGTGGGTAGTGGGATCACGGGCGGATTCATTTAGTAACGTTAAGAGGGGGGGCGATTTCTGTAATATCTGGTAGTCAAGTCTCATAACGGCTTCGCTATTGTAAGAGAGATGAAGTGCACATCATGACACTGCTGTGACAAAACAATGGACGACAGAATGGCCGTTATCGCAAGCCATGAGACGTTTCGAACATGACGAAAAACTTATTCGGAATTGATTTTTTATGTTGTTTTCCGAAGTGTACAAACTCATGGTTAACAAAGTTACTTTCGGAGGTTTTAGGGAGGGCGATCACCCCCCTCCTGGATCCGCCACTGAGTGGGATGTTCTGAGGCAATGCCAAGTGTTTTTCGAAGTGGGAAGTGTTCTCGTAAATTTGATTTGGGCAAAAAAGCTCCGATCTCGCTGTGGTTCATATTTTTAGCGCAATTTCAAATAACAAAAATGTTCAGCAGTCGTGACAGAGGCAAAAATGCCGTATTTGTATTGAAGCGTCCCCTCGCTTCTTTTTTTGGAACTACTCTTCTACTTGTGGGTAGAACAAACACAAGCGAGAAATTAAAAGCTCCTTGCGGTTAATAACACACCAGCATATCTCTCACTCGACCACTAAACTTTCAATTTTCAAATCGTATATTCCGCTCCTCATCTGTTCACGAATCTTCGGAATTGACTGCAAGTGTTATCACGTACAAGCGGCAGATATAAAACTTTTACCACGAGTTTATTGCGTGACACTTCGCGACGAAAGTGCACAACTGTGCAGTTCATAAAACCTGAATGTCAGACAATTTTCCGAATGAAGGGATCCCAGTCAAGACGGTCTCGGCCACGTGACCAGAATGTTCCCAGAAACATTGGCGAGGCGAGTTTCGCTGGCTACATCCAGCTGAAAAAGACCCAGAGGTCGTCCAAGGACCAGGTAAAGTGATTACATCTCCGACCTCGCTTGGTCCCGTCTTGGTGCGGAACCAGCAGAGCTGGCAGAGGTTTATGAAAAACCCCAGGAAGCTTTGAGTCTGAAAACGAATGCATGAAGCCTCTCGATTCTTACCAACACAGTGATGACAAAATGTGGGAAGGTGGAAAAGCACCAGTGTTAGGAGTACAAAGAAACCTTAAAAACAATCTTTATGGTACCCTCAAACAGGCACAGGGGGGAGAATCCTTCCCTAGAAATCTCCCCCTACCTGGAAAATGCGTTGGATAGTTCAAAGCTTTTGGACATGGTTTAAAAAATTTGGGCCCTCTCAGAAAACTCTTCGCCCCCCCATGGTGTCCCAAGCTGGTTACGGGCCTGTCCTCAATGTGTGAGAGATTACAAAACTCAAGCAGATCCCCCAAGAGACAAATGCACGGCTTTCTCTCTGACATACTGTAATTTGAAGTTGTATCAACGCGAAAAATAGCAAACGCATAAAAAATGATAAAACACAAAGCATAAAGTAAGAACAACTTTTGTAAACAATGCACGGAGTTGCTGTAGATTCTTATTGCAAACAAAACAGCGGCAATAATCGAAAACATTATTTTATTCAACGTTTCGGCTTATGCGTAAGCCATCATTTTCATTTATTCCTGATGATGGCTTACGCATAAGCCGAAACGTTGAATAAAATAATGTTATCGATTATTGTGGCTGTTTTGTTTGCAATAAGAACATCATGGAAAACAGAAGTCGATGCCATGAACTTTTCAGAGCATGTTTTCAATACCTTTGTTGTTTTCTCAACAGTACATTTGTGAAAGATACTTCCAGAAGGTCGCGAACAAAAGCATGTTTACCGGCCTGAAGGCGATGACGCATTTTGGAAGACCACAGTTCGAACCGTTTCTCAATTCGCTTCAAACTATGCACAGCGACGTAAGTGCAAAATATAGTTTTACTGTTTTTTACGTCTTTTTACTGATTTTTTTTTGGACAATTGGAACTGTTCCAAGGTTTGTTAAATATTTCGAAAGCTGTCTTGCCCGTAATGTCACGCACCGAGACAACATGAAAAACGTTCCGCTACCAGGACATGGACGCATTTTGATTTGACATAATCTTGTTCTTTTAACCAGGTACGCACAATCGGAGTATTCAGCTGTGGCCCGCCTGGACTGACAAACGGCGTTGAAGATGCTTGCAGGCGCGTCAACAGACTGAACAAAGCACGGTTTAACCACTTTTACGAAAACTTTTAAACCGGCACAATACGCATTTCTTCATTTGTAAATGATATTGTATTTACCCTTGTTAAAGCGCTATCGTGTCTCGACTGCCATTAAAACAAATTGCAATTTAAACGGTTGCTATGGCTTACTTTTTCCGGAAATGCCACGTATTATTCGTCATTGGCGTTTACGCAAAGCAGCCAAACTTTGAAAAACTTGAGAAAACTTTGTATAGCGGGACAGTCAATAAGCCGAAACAACACGTTGCCAAGCAAATGTGCCAACGGCAAACAACGCACGCAAACTATTCGCGTTTTCTTTGCTGTATACACGAGGCACTCAGCTGCAGACACTAAAAATAAGACCAACACAACACGCGATACCTCGAGCCCTGTCAGAATGCAAACACGTCTTTTCGCAGAAATGGACATTTCTCGGAATGTGTCATTAGTTTCAGCGAACAGTGGGTGACGTCAAGAGTTTTAATTAAACTGCGTACAGTTGTTGTTAAATCCAATCTCCGCGCTTTATCTTTGAAGGAATGTAAACTTGACTGAGATACTTTGAAGAAATTCGTGTCAGTGCCTGTATTTCCGCTTTGCTTTTAATCCCGGCCATTACCTGCAGCTGCCAATGAAAAGAGCAATATTCAGTACAAGAAGGTGGAGATGTCAAAAAGAAGCAAGAGTGTACAGTGTAGTGTTGTCCCTGTCAAACAATATGCTGCGAAGCTGGTCCGTTGACAACACTGTTCCACGAGAAACACGCCGTTCAGCATTTCAATATCGAAAATCGGACGCATCGACACTAGTTAAATTTGTAGTGGAAGGACGACCACACATCTTGTGCACATGGGGTTAATCGTCCAGCATTCGAAAGTTGTGATGATACTATTTCGACCACTACCGGAGTCCATGATCGACTTAAAACTGCTTCCATTTCTTACAGCGAAAGTGAACTATTGTGACTGAATTATCTGCTGTCATGTAGTGCAACCGATCTTCCTGATTGTCACACAATTTGTAGTCGACATGCAATTGCTGTGCAGCCAGTACAGCAGCTTCCGTTAAAATCGATTTGGGAACCCCGAGGTTAGATTCAATCTCATTACTTAGTATAAAAGAGTGTTAAGTGGTTGGTTATAAAACCAAATCTTTATGAACAGGTCAACTTTAGGAATAAATTTAACGAAGTCGTGTTTCAGGTGTTGCCAGATAATCCAGGCATATTTTCGTACACTGTTTAGGATTATCACATATCTATTTTTTTTCGCTGAGACATTTTGGTCATTTGTCCCATAGTAGTATTGAAACTGGTCACAAACACTGCATCCATTGCAGAAATAACCATATCTGGTTCATCTTGCAAAACTACGTCGGTCATATCTTCTGGATTACAATCGGCAGTAGAATCACAGTTGACGCACTACCTCGCGCTGAAGCTCGGGGTGGTGAGCCATGTACGGGCGCTGCAAAAGATCTCTCAGCTTGGCTTCGTCTCGACTGGTCAGAGGTTGTACAACATCATCAGGAAGATGAAGCCTAGATGCGAAAACGTCATACATAAATGATCCCAGAACGATTCCTTGTTGCTAATCATCACGTTCATTTGTGCTAGCTTAGGCTGTGTTATTCTTCAACAGTAACCACAAAAAGTCGAGGTAAGATTCAACACTACAGCGCACACGGCCAACTAAATTTAGCTCTGAAAAGTTCATCAAGGCTCTTTAACAGTACGACGAATTTCAAAATAAGAATAGAAAAAACAAAATCGTTTGAATTGAAACCCTTTAAAGCCCGCGAAAGCCACTATCGTGCCAGCCACATTCCTATCGCCAGCCGCTAGAGCTAGAGAGCTGTTCAAACCCTCTTAAAGATCCGGAGCCTTCTAGTTTCGATTAAAAAAATACTGGAAAGTTTTGGATTTCGTTTTTTTGTCGATAACGTGATAACTGGGGTAGGTTTTGCGGTTTTGTGGAGGACGTCAGCAGCCAACCCAACGAGCCGATTTCGTGGCTCAAAGTTTTATTGGATTCTAGGCTATAATAATACCAGCCTCTAGAGCCGTTGATCAACTTTCTAGCGTTTCTGGTTCCAAAATTATGGCTCAAAAACTGCAAATTAAATAATGCCCTTGGGGATTAATTTATTGATTTGTTGTTTTTAGTCCATAAGTTTGCAACCAGAAACGTTATGAAGTCGATCCAGGGCTATACAGACTCGTATTATAGCCTAAAATCCAATAAAACTTTGAGCCACGAAATCGGCTCGTTAGGTTGACTTCCAGGAGACAATGACGTCATCCAAAAAACGCAAACCTACCCTAATTATGACGTCATCGATAAAAAAACAAAAATCCAAAACTTTCTAATTTTTTTTGTGAACTACAAGACTTTCCAAGTTTTTAGAGAATTTGAACAGACTCTCTTGCTCAAGCGGCTGGTGAGTTTGGCATTTGCCCAAATTGGTCAAGTATATCTTTTCTACGATTTTATTGAAAAACCAAAAATTTTGTTTTTGAGCCATAATTTTGGCACCAGAAACGCTAGAAATCCGACCAAACCCTCTAAAGACCCGGATTACAGCCTATAATTTCCGAAAAACTTGGAGTCAACCAAAAATGCGAAAACCTACCCCAATTATGGCGCCATCGATAAAAAAAAAACGAAATCTAAAACCTTCCAATTTTTAAAAAATCGAAACTAGATTTTCCGGATCTTTAGAAAGTTTGAACAGCTCTCTAGCTCTAGCGGCTGGCGAGTTATGGCCAGAAATATGGCTGGCACGGTAGTGGCTTTCGCGGGCGTTGAAGGGTTCTCAAACCATCAAGCAAAAATTTCCACGCTTCTTCATTTAATGGGATACCCGCAGTGAAAAAGATATGACTACAGTTCAAAGCAAAATTCTGGAACAACTTGCCTTTTTTACAAGCGAATTACAGAAACAAAAGAAAAATATAATGGCACCGCCTTAGTCTCGTGTCACTCAGAGCAGTGTATCCCGGTCTGTGGGTCGTCTGTTTATTTTTTGTCGCTGGTTTTTCTCAAATAAAAATAAGTTTCCGTGTAAACCTTTCATTTCATCACAGGTTGCAGAAGTTACATGCATGTAGCCCTAGTGTAGTTTCTGAAGTCAACATAACGCAACTTGGGTACGTTCTGCCAGACATGGCACCACTCACTTTTGCTTTATAATATGGAAAGCTATGCATGTTTCTGGTCCTCTGGTTTTGTGCACAATGTAGTAATAGTACGCGAGACTCGTGAGAGCAATAGACTAGCAAGCGTGCTTTGAAAGTAAATTCAACTGCAGCCGTGTGTCGTGTTGGTCTTATTAATTCATTATGTCGAACAATCAGTAGGCACAGATTACCAAATCTTCCAGTTTTTATGGGTATGTATCTTGTAATCAACTTCGTCAACCTCTCCCCCCTAGTTACGGGCCTTACTGCCACCCCGACAATTGCCACCTAAGGCATATTGAGTCCTTTGCCTTTATTGCCATTTGAACTTCACTGAGGATCTAGTGCAGCGTGTTCCAACTGCTTTTGACCTACGGGCCATTTAACAAAAACGTATCAACTTGCGGGCCACTTCCAACAAAATGATGTATGAAACAACAGATTTACAAAATGTAAACTTAAGGGCGAAGATAAGTGAGTGCGTCATTGAAATTATTACACAATAGCAAATTATAACAAATCTCTATCAGTGGGATGCCTGTGATCGAGGCTTTTCTGACACTATTGTTCATTTTACAATACCAATGTTAGTGGCAAGCCGGAGACTATCGACCAGTGTTTGGTCTACCATTCAATCTCTGTTTTTAGATTTCACTTACTTCATCGCAAAAAATGTATTCTCACACACGCATGTGTTTCCAAACGTCGAGTGCATTTTAGTGCGAAAGCAATCTTTGCTGACTAATTTTCATACGCTCTCTACAATCGTCTGGTCTAACGCCGTTAATATTGTACATTTTTATTAAAAGATGTTATGTTTGTTCTAATTAAAATGACCTACTGTTTGTATTGCAACGTAGTCATTCCACGCACCCATAAAACGCGTTTTCGTTCGTTCCTTTTACGGTCTGTGCGTGCTTTTACCTCAGCTTTCGATTTGTGAGTTACATGGCAGCAAATGCAACTCACTTTGCTGCACTACGTTGAAGCAGTAAAATCGTAGCACAGAGGTTCTCAATAGCTAAGAATTCCTATACGTGCCACAACGCGAAATACCAAACTGAAATTGATAGCTTGTATGTGATGCCTAAAATGCATTATTCTAGGTGGCAGTTGTCTGGGTGGCACAGGGTATAGTAATATAAAAAACGAAGTGTGGGAACGCACCTAAAAAACCTAGCCATTTTCAACAGCGCTTAAAACTGATTTTTAAATCAGTTTTTAATTATGTATTCACTTTCGTTGCACTACGAACGAAAACATGAAAAAGGTTGGGGAATGTGTTCCCGCCACACCACACCCCTGGTGCGGCAGTTGTCCCATGTGGCAGTCGTCCTGGATGGCGAATGTCCCGTGTGGCAGTCGTCCTGGATGGTGATTGTCCTGTGTGGCAGTCGTCCTGGATGGTGATTGTCCCATGTGGCAGTCGTCCTGGCTGGTGATTGTCCCATGTGGCAGTTGTCCTGGGTGGCGATTCTCCTATGGGAAGTTGTCCGGGTGGCAGTTGTCCCGTCCCATGTGGAAGTCGTTCTGGGTGGCGATTGTCCCACGTGGCAGTCGTCCTGGGTGGCGATTGTCCCATGTGACAATCGTCCTGGGTGGCAATTGTCCCATGTGGCAGTCGTCCTGGGTGGCGATTCTCCTATGGGAAGTTGTCCGGGTGGCAGTTGTCCCGTCCCATGTGGAAGTCGTTCTGGGTGGCGATTGTCCCACGTGGCAGTCGTCCTGGGTGGCGATTGTCCCACGTGGCAGTTGTCCTGGGTGGCGATTGTCCTATGGGAAGCCCGGGTGGCAGTTGTCCTATGTGGAAGTCGTCTTGGG
>Ga0210059_1000587_pt1 | contig 47969 bp, 20 predicted proteins | sample Ectturendosymbi2_FD_188042 | JGI IMG/M metagenome (GOLD analysis project Ga0210059, IMG submission 188042) | Ecteinascidia turbinata endosymbiont from Florida, USA - Sample 2 (SPAdes) (version 2) | ecosystem: Host-associated > Tunicates > Ascidians > Unclassified | place: Key West, Florida...
CATTCTCACTCCGATTTTATGCTGCACCACCACAGATTTAGGGATTTTAGGGATTTTTTGGTACTGTTCTAGGGATTTTTGGAGTTGCATTTGTGAGAGCCCTGCAGTGCATGCAGTATGTTGCTGCACATGCTGTTAGGGCAGCGATGAGCGCATGCTGTTAGGGGAGCGGCAGCGGGCAGCGACAGTGTGTTGTTACGACAGTAGATCTGATGTTTAGGAAAATTTTTGAGATTTGATCGTTTGACAAACGTCTTGTTGAAATGGATGTGATGTGGTTCTGAAGGTGGTTGTGATGATTTTTTTGTGGGATAATGAAAACGTGCCGACTGCTGTCTACATTTGCAAAATTCTAGTTGGAACTGTGCAACAGCGTTGAGTATATGGAATTGTGAACTTTTCAGTCAGTACTACATGCGTTTATATTAATTCGACCTATAAATGGAGCATATCCATGGACATGATGGTCGAAATTTAGGTCATAAAATTGCTAACCTAGAACGGCTTACGGAATGTCAGTGGCCATAGATATTTCCTCTGGGTTAATACATTGACACATTTATTAGCCTATATCAGTTTTTTGACGATATAATTGACAAATATTCAGTAGAAAATGCAAAAAAGCTTTTTATTTCACGTTAGTAAACGATTACATTGCAGGCTCGCTGTCTTTTCTTTATTTTCGGTTAACTTTTCAGCGTATTATATCCAAAGAAATGCTTTAGGATTTTGCACTTTTATATTTGCCTAGTAGCTTTGTATAAAATCATTTGCTCTTCAGTTTTTCATATGCATTTTTCTGTCTGCCCTTCAGTCAGTTCTATATTACGATATAAAAATCAATTCTCTGGGAATGCTCCAGAAGTCTAGAACCCCTGCAGTAGGGGTGGCCAACCTTTTGCACACCCTACGCCAGTTTTTTCAAACCTGAGTAGCCTACCAATGCGTCATTCCATCGGCTATCTTGTAACGATGTTATTCCATATCGTTAGTGGTTTTCCAGGTAATGATGTTAGATCAAAACGGAATATCTGGTTAAGCAGCGAATAAACTTCACATTTACTTACTTTATAATGAGTTTCGTTCTGAGCTGGCTTCGATTTCACCAGTTATTTCATGCAGTGGAGGTAAATTGTTTACTGAGAGCACCGAGCAGCAGATAATATTTCAAATTTGAATCGGTAAGGCGCGACTTCGCTTTGCTTTTTATCAATTTCATGGACAAAAATGCTTTTTCGCATGTGAACGTTATTTCAAAACGAATTATAACTCGAGCAAATTTTCGTAGTTCTTGGAAATTTTCACGTGGTAAGGATAGCCAGAAATGAATCACACCAGAAACACCAGGGACTGGACTGAAGGAAAGTCCTTCAAATTACGTTTTCAATATTGAATTTGTTTTGAAGTGAATGATTTCCCCCTTGTGTGTTATTGGCATTTTCATATTCTGTTGTTCACTAAGTAAGAATGGGTTTACAAATGCAAAGATTCAGTCTTCTTCTTCAGCAAATCAAAAAGTCTTGCAATAACTTAATCTTATCAGTGCAATGTCTCAATTGCAATTATCAACAGCACGTTCAATCTGCTACTTTATATACGGAAACTGGCTCACATCCCCATTTTCTAATTGCGAAATGACCAGTTTCAACTTCATCTTGAATGCATTGATAAGATTTATTAAATTAGGAAACAATTTATTCTTGCCCTGTAGTTCGATATTCAGATGATTGAGATGGTCATCAACATTAACTAAAAGATCCAGATCAAATGGCCAGTTGTTATCACAAAAAAAGCTCTTTCCTCAGGTGGCTCGTTTTTTTCTTCCGGAACATCATGATCAGCTTGTTTCAAGATGCTAACAGGCAACTCACAAGGGATTTGTACGAAACAAAAAGCCGATAAAATATTGAGGTTTGCTACCTTGCTTTACTACGGTCACGAAGATGCGCCATTGAATCACCCAATGCACAAAACTTGGCGCATACGCCATAGGTTGGCCATCCTGCCCTATAGCTGTCACCAGCGGTGATTGTGACAAGACCTGGCGAGAGAAATAGGAACAAGCGAGTACGCTGCATTTGGGATCTTAAACAGGCTCCGACAAAGCGTGTTTTAAAAAAACAACGGTGCAACTCTGGTCACTTATATGTTGTGTTTGTCAGACGATTTTTGTCCCATAATTCTGTCATTAAGATTCTTGAGGATTTTTGCAGATGAAAGCTTTTTTGCCTACTTTTTGCTTTTTCTTTCACTAATTGCTAAAATTCGAATGTATTACTGCAGTTAGGAATGTCGCAGTACAACAGTTTGAGTGTTCAATTGTGACCTACAATTCAAAGTGAGGATAGCATCACGCGAAACGATTAGATTCTTAACTCTACGACAGTTAATGGTTTCCAAGATCCAAAGGTCTTGACGTCAAATGCGTGACGTCACAGTCATATGCAATTTTCAGGCGGGTCTATAAACAACTATATCCGCGGCCCGATTCAGCTTTCGACGCCGCTTAACTCCCAACCCACTTTTCGCATCTAAGCTGCCACGAAAGGTCTGGGTGGGGGTGCCAAAACTGACTTTGCCCCCGGGCGCGGTAAGCCCTAGGTACGCCACTGAGAGGGTTTGAACACCTTTCTAGCTCTAGCGGCTGGCAAGTTATGGATTGTTATGGAATTGAAAACTTTGGTCAAATAAGTGGCCGCTATGGGCCTTAAGGTTTCATCATAATTCGTTCTTTGATGGTCATTGCTTTTCGGCAATGTATAGCCTAGTTTTTTCAATAGCAACTTAGGCAGAGAGGGTTATAGGCCTTAGGCAGAGAGGGTTATGTTTTGAGGCTGTTTCAGTTACAAGCGTTTCGTATTTGGCAGGTCAAGCTTCAATAGTTTCTGCAAGATACGGTTGGATAGTATTGCTGTTTCAATAGTTTATTGCCGCTTGTCTCCTGAAGGTTGACTTTTAGTTCGTAATTGCAAATGTGTGTTGCTTTAGTCCGTCTTATTCAATTTCGCTCTCGTAGAGTTCTGATGAGCCAACGTGAGATCGGCGAAAACATTTGAAATAAACCTAGTTTTAATTACTCGAACCGAAGACTGTTAAAGGTGTTCAAAAAATAACGGTTCCTTGAAAAGTAACAGTAACAGAAAATTTGGTGAAAGTTGCATTATGATGAATCACCGAAACAAGGATTATGGCATCATTCCCAACCACAGAGATTGGCGTCGTAGTTTCTTAGATATAGCCTAACAAATTATAAGTTGCAACTTGCAAAAGATCTGAAAGTGCACAGGTGGGGTGACTTTTGTGGAAGTTTTGAAGACTACTGCAATACTTGCTTGCTTTGAATATTTTCTGAAAAGTAGGTTTACAGTTATTGGTAAACCTGCAATAACTTTCTATATTTTATGAGGCAGGTGTTATAATGGTGTTTTGTTTTTTGTTTTTGACAGTCGAACTTGGTCTTTTATTTAATATAACTCTTTTTCCTGAAACTAAGATAAATACCATTAGTAAAAGACCAAGAGACATAGACCGAAAAATTTAAGTAGCAGTAAAACGAAGGCTAAAGCTAGGGCAAAAAAAGCCAAAGCATAAAAAGAAAAAGGTGCATTGGATTAGGAACCCTTTACATCTTGGTCCTCCTACTGCTTGTCTGGGGCCCCTTGTCCTTTGATTGTATGCAGGGTCCCGACATGGGGAAGTTCCGCCCCGGGGCGAGTCGAAAAGTGCCACCCCATAACTTCAGGTTCATTCGTGAAAGACCATTTGCTACGTCTTCTTTTCACCAAAAGTGCCGCCCCGGGGCATTGCCCCCGATTGTATATTAGGCTATAACCAAGAATAAAGGGCCTCCTTACCCTTTCATTAGGGGCCCTTAACGTCTCGATTGGGGGCCTGTTGCATGTTGACTGGGGCTGCTTGTCCTTTGATCCTAGGCTATTTATGTTTTATCGTTTTAGTGTGGCTTCTTATCTTCAGGTTGAAATCCAAATGTGCTAAAACATACTAATAGCAAACCAAACTAAGTTTTATACTAATTATTGTGTAATCATTATAATAAGATACAATATTAACTAAAACCTCATAAAGCGTGCAAACTAAAAATGGTGGCCCCCTCAAAACGCGTAAATTTAAAATGGGGGCCCTCATTTTGCACACTCACTAAGACCACTACTGCAACCAATACCTCATTTCTGGAGGTATTGAGTGTATAGTAGGCTAACTCTTCGGTTTATTGGGAATTACGGGGTCGGCGTTGTTCGTTAAAGTCTTTGCTGGAAACTGGGTCATGCCCCCGACCTTTCGCGCATCGCTCTTTCGCATCAGCAATTTCTATCATTATGACTTGAGCATCCCAGAAAATTTTCTGCACAAGCCATCGAGTGGGGCCTCGCAAAAGTGCTTCCAATCGGAAGCTTAACCTTAAAGGCACCCCCTCAGGTTTTAAAGTCACGTTTTAATAAATTCATCTCAATTTTTAAAGCCTGCGTGGGGTTCTAATTTTAGCAGGTTGTTCGTATTCATGTCATCATACAGATCTACTTACCTGCAGGCCCGTAACCACTAGGGGGCATTCGGGGACAGTTCCCCGCAAATTTTGTTGTTTTAAACATACAGTAAAACAACTATATTTCCCCCCTAAAATGTATTTTGCCCCCAAACCTTGAAACCTGGCTACAGGCCTGCTTATCCGGCTTGTGCATGGTGAACGCCCATCGTGAAAAAAAGAGCAAAGACAAACAAGGTGTTATGGATCGCGTTGATCAATCTCAGACGTTTGTAGCTCATGTTTCTAAGTGACGTTGACAAGTCTGGCTAGGTAAAGTAAGTTCATAATTTGTGGTTTCGTTGAAGAGCATGGTCATGCTTCTTTCTTTAAAGATCATGACAATACATCCTTGAAAAGAAGTAGGCTACCCTGCTTTGAAAATCTGCAGATAGCTTATTGCGTATATCAGGGGTCACCAACCATTATGTAACTGAGAGCTACTTCTTGAGACCAATTAACGCTAAGGGCTACTATAGTTTGATACACAGTTCTGAAATAAAAATTTAGTTCAATTTACCTATAATGTTATAATTAATGATGTTAATCTATGTGACGATACTCATCATCTTAATGCTATTTTGAAAACAGGCCCGTGGGCGACCAACGTGGTCTGAGGGCGACCTGGTGCCCGCGGGCACCGTGTTGGTGACCCCTGGTGTAAATTATCGTAATATATCTGGATAATGCTGCTAACGAAGCGCATTTTTTATTGTTGCCCTAACATGGGCATTTTCTTTGTGGTGTAGAAAGGATAAAACATTTGGTGAACGTCCCTTTGCATTGCATCGTCAGCAGTGGCGTAACTAGAGGTTTGAGTCAGGGGAAAACTTAGCTAAAGGGTCCCAGTGCCCACTTTAGGGGCCCACTAGCCAACATTCTGAAAAAAACGTGAGAAATGATAGTGAATTCGGATATGGATGGCTATACCAAAACCCTAAATCACCGGAAAATATTCCGAAAAACGCAAAAAAACAATCTACTGAAAAACGAAAGAAAAATGTAACCGAAGTATAAGCTAAGTAAGTGACCGAATTTTACATTTGGCTTGCCAGGTGGAGGCGGTTTGCCACCCTGCACCCTGTCAATTGCGCCACTGATCGTCAGCAACCTGATAATAATAAGCCAAATGTCAACCTTGCGCCCCCTGGGAAAATTTTTGCAGACACCCATGTTTACCAATAAGCATATAATGATTTTTTAAAATAATATTCACTGATATGTGTAAATAATTCGAAATGAATAATATATAAACATATTTTTCCCTTCTATCGCTAACCTTAAAGGCACCCCCTCAGATAGGCAAATGCACCCCTAGGGGTACATGTACCCCGGTTTGGGAACCCCTGCTCTACTACTATATTGCTGCTACGAATTCAACGTTATATATGGCGAATCACCACACCCTGCTCTAGACATCATGGGGGAGTTGCCGTTGACTCCAGACCGGCTGCAGTACTTCGACTGAACACGGCTCCAGGATTTCCACTTTATTGTGCCAACAGAATTTGTCCGTAATTGCCGGCATGTGCAGTATCTCTCTGGTCAATTTTGGAAGAGGTTTTTAGGGTGGTTATCTACGCGCCATCTTGGCAAGATCACAGCGGAACGAGAAGAAACGGAATTTTCGAATCGACGATGTTGTATTGGTTGTTGACAACGCCACGCCGAGAATGCATCGACGACTGGGAAGAGTAACTGAGGTCTTTCCAGAGTCCCGACGAACATGGCAAGTTCGAATCGTAGTGGTGAGCGTGAAGGAGCGAGAGGTCAGCGGACCTATTCAACTGTCTAACTCACAGCCCCAACGAGACAGTCAATTAATAACGTCTACGCGTTGTATTGTTCATTCGCTGAAGTTTATAGCTGGGCTACCGTCAATTAGGGGAGAATGTTAGATATTCCACCCCTTTGATTTCCCGCCCATCTGAAACTTGATTTGAAATTAGCGTTTTTTTGCATTTATGAATTTGTCCACTTTTTCTCACTTGGAGCGTTTTGGATTTCTTTAATTCCTCTAAAATAAATAGAGCTGTGTTTCTCCGATGGCGTGGCTTTTTACAGTGCTTGTTCTTCTATTGTTAAATTAGTTGTGTATTTGAGTATATTTGATTATTTATGTTTCCAATCGACCGCAAAAGTCTTTTGTATTAAATTAATGTTGTTCACATCCATCTCGTAATACTGAGCAAAACCTTTACATAGCAAGGATTAGCAGTTGATAAATCTACCTAGAAAAGCTGAGCTACGGGAAAGACGATTAGACTAATGCAGTTTGTCACTGCTACAAGAGCCATAGGGTACCCGGCAGAAAGACAGTTTGCGCAACATATTGCACTGTATGCTGATAATGAGCAGAACCGCGTTTAAGGTACTTGTCTTCGACCAAAATTCGATGGTTAGTGCAGTTGAGTTTCTTGTATTTACATGATTGCAACGCATATGCCATTTAATTGCTACATACCATGATAATTATATCAAAGAACTCAAGACTGCAATAACTTTTTTGGTTATGCGATTAACGCTTGCGGTGTGCATCGCAAGTTCAGGTCATTATTTCATCTCTTACAAAAACAAGATGGAAATGGTTCAACCTTAATAACCATTTGCAATCACCTCCTGTGCATCTAGGAAATGACGATTTTCATGCGTACATATTATCAACTCACCTACGTCTTTGCATTCAGGCATGCACTGTTTGCAAACAGGAAATGATTCGTTACCACCATTGTTGCTGAGCAGGAGCGGATCCAGCCGGGGGGGGGGCGATTTCAATAATATTTGGTAGTCAAGTCTCATTACGGGTTTACCACTGTAAGAGAGATGAAGTAGACTTCGCAACACTGCAGTGACAAAACAGTGGGAGGCAAAATGGCCTCATATCACAAACGCTGTTTTCCGAATCGTTCAAAATCGTGGTGTGTAAAGTTACTTCCGTAGGTTTTAGGGTGGGCGATTAGGGCGATCGTCCCCCCTGGATCCGCTCCTATTGCTGAGCGAGTGGTGCGTCGTGAGAGTTTTCAGAAGATGTTCAAACGCTGCACTTGCTAATCCTTCCAAAGTTTCTTTCCATTTAACACGAGTTGCACAATAAAAACTGCAAAATTATTGTTTTGATTGTGTTGACCATTGAGGCTGGGGTCTGAAAATTTAAAAGAAAACTCTGTTCGATGATTGACTTCAAGATGGCGTGAAGTAAGAGATTCATCCCAAAGCTTTTCGTCTGACGCTCTTCGTGGGACATCGTCAGAATGGAGTGGAGGTACAACCGAACCGGTTCATAATTCTTTTCCGATCTCCTAAACCCTTTCTTATTGGCTACTGTTTCAACCAATGAGAACTCTGTTTTCTTGTTTATAAACCAGTTCGGTTGTACCTCCACTCCATTCTGATGATGTCCCTTCAAGAGTGTTAGACTAAAAGCTTTGGGATGAATCTCTTACTTCACGCCATTTTCAAGTTCTGTACCACCAAACGCCTATTCATGATTGACTTCAGTGAATTTGTTGTTCTGTCTTGAAACTCCAGGGTTGTCCATGGGACATATTTATCTTTCCCATTCCCAGCCCATGGGACGTTTGCCATGGGATTCCCATAGGAATGACATTCCCATGGACAAGCCTGGGTTGTCCATGGGACATATTTATCTGTCCCATTCCCATCCCATAGCAATTTATGCCCATCCCATCCCATGGGACGTTTCCCATGGGATTCCCATAGGACTCCCATTCCCGTGGACAAGCCTGTGAAACTCTCTTTTATTTACGTATATCGGTATTACCAGGATGCCCCAAAACACCATTTCTTGAATCGAGCTTTAATGTTCGTATATATAAATCATAAAGCCGTACATTTACTGGTGCAAATATGCCAATGAATTCATAACGCAAACAGTGCAAGGCCAAGTGACCTCGCGAAATGTTGCCACTGGTCATAACTTAATACTTTGATTACTTTCCTGTTAAAAATCAAACTGATATTTATTATCACACTTAAATGAACAGCAATTCAAATCCAAACTAACCGAAGCGAGTCTTATTCAAAGAGAGTCTCATTTACAACGGTTTTTCGTTTTGCGAACCAGAGGGGCACGTGGGTTCGCGGCCAAGTACGTGTCACAGATCATTGGTCAAGCGCAGTGTCTACATGTCTCAAAGCTTACTTAGACCACAGTTAGCTCAAAGTAAAAACTTCAAAACAACATCTCGAAGCCTACACTGTACGCCTTCGGGATCTGCTCGTTTCCTGCAAACGTTTTCATATCTTTGGTTATATTGTGTTAAGTCACATTAATTACAAGTAAAATAATCCGTTTAACAGAGAAAACTTTAAGCTAGGACAGTACAGGCAGATTTTCAGGTGTCTTTACGCTAGAGCAGTTCAGGCAGATTTACGGTTTCATGAGGCATAGATTGGCTGTGCGATCCGTAGTTCTGGCTACGCGTAATGCTTCTACTACAGTGCCCTTCAACCCTTTTATCATCGTGGAACCCCTGATATACTTTTGCGTTTGTCATGGAACCCCCATCAACAAAAATTGAAAAAAAAGTAGAATTACTTGTAAGAAAATCAAATATTCCGTTTTTAGACACTTCAAAGAAGAAGCAGTTATTACAGAAGTTAAAAAGCAAAAAATTTAATGACTCCGTTGTTCTTGCATTTCTGGAATTTATCTGCTACATTCAGAATTTGACCATCCGGCTTAAGGAACACGTACCTCAAATATGTGTCGTCCCATTTTCTACTTTGGCAGTTGAATTTCATTTGCTCCGCTTCGGATTAGGTGCCTCGTTTACATTTGAACTATATTGCTCATTACCGTGCACATCTCCGCTGTTGTTATTATTTCGCTTCACATAAGAAAATGTTATTTTGCTTCATCTGGCTTGATTAAATAGTAAAAGGTTGAGTTTCAGTTTCACACTGTTTTTATTTTATTCCTGCAAAGGTTGAACAGCAGCTTTAGTCCGTGACTCAGTCTACTCTCTACTAGACTCAGGCTGAGTCTACTTTTTACTCAGTCTACACTACAGCAGTGTTGCCAGGTGGTTATCACCTAAACCTGCTAAATCGTGTCACGAAAAACTGCTAGATCCTGCTAAAAAAACATGTCACAATTTTTCAGCTGAAAGTAGTGAAATGCTGCTAAAAAAACTGCTATTTTTGAGGTGTTTAAAATAAACTTGTAAAGCTATGTATCAATTTTTGGTCTTGTACTCACTATCAATGGACCAGACATTAGACCTATACGACTTCCTGGCGTAACTGAACTACCTGAAAAAATCATGTGTCGTGGGATAAAAATATATTCTGCCAACGTAGTCTTTTAAACCCAATGCGCTCATAACCACAGAGGCAATCATTTAGGCTCCAAAAAGCCATCCAGTTGCTTGTTATTATGATGCAATGATCTCCTTGAAGCAGCTTATCTGCGTCATAATAGAAACTCCAATGGTAATAGCAGTGGTATATATGCATCCAAATGGTTGAAGGCAGTTAGTTGTGCCTGGTGGTCTTTGTGCTGCCCAATATAAAGCGTCAAAACGAAGGTAAAGAGTTTTTTGATGAAGGTGTAAAAGTTTTCATCTCTAAAAATTGTTGGAACAAATATTTGACTAGGAATTTCTTACCTGCTAAACCTGCCGAACGGTTTTTAAAATCGTGCTAGAAAATCAGCTAACTGCTAGATTGAAAATTTTGCAGCAAACAGTAAGAAAAACTTGCTAGATTTAGCAGCAAATCAGGTAAAATAGCAACACTGCCACCACGTCATCTAGTTACAGTACATGTTATTATAACGCACATGGACGTCGGAAGAGGGGGACAGGGGAGAGGGGCCCTGGATTTAGAAATTATTAGCAAAAAAGATTGTTTTTTCGGTTTCGAGGGTTAAAAACCAAATTTCACCACTTTTGGCCCCCCACCTGTAAAAAATTTTGGGAAAATCCCCCACTGGCCCCCCCTGGACAAAATCCTTCCGACGTTCATGATGACGCAATTATCTGCTTGAAGCAGGTTGGTTGCGTCACAATAAAAACTCGAAATGATTGAGGCAACTTGTACCTGGCCCTAGTGTTGCCTATTTCAAAGCGTCATCAAGAAGACAAAGTATTTTTTGATGAACAAGGAGGAAAAGATTATCACCAAAAACTGTTGATACAATTTTTTGGTCAGGAATTTGTCGTCTACTAAAAGGTTTTCAAAATCCTGCAAGAAAACCAGCCAGCTGCTAGATTGAAAAATTTACAGCTAGCAGTGAGAAAAACTTGCTAGATCTAGTAGAAAAACAGCCAAAATGGCAACACTGCTCTACTGTGAACTGTACATCGGCAACATCGTGTAACTATGAAACAATAACATTCTTCTTAATTGCACAACAAGTGACGCAACAACTCTCAATATTTCTTGTTCCGCTATCTGCACTCAACCTCCTGTATCAGGGCTCCCACTGCTGGTTTTCCACCCAGATCTGTTTTTTCGAGTCCATCTGGGTGCCTAGGTTTAATTTTAACAAATCCCGCTAAATCTGGGTTTAAATTTGGCAAGTAGCTATAGCAAATATAACAACATAACAAACATATCTTCAGGTCATTACAGTGTTCGCATGCGATCATCAGGTGAAAAAAACTACTCATATCCGTGTAACAAAACGTGTTCAGTCGGTTTCACACCCTCATACCAGTATCAGTATCAAATACTGTAGGTTGCTTACGATCCGGTATCAGTCATACAATTGCGGGTACAACAAAAGTAATATGAATAAACAACAAACGGTTATATAAAGAATTGAAAGATTTGCATTTGGGTAAACGATGTATTGTATTATATATACTGTAAGGTCATTGTCTCAGTACGTCGTCGTCAGCTGAAGAAATTGATGAAACAAGTTTTAAGACTGATTATTTAAATATCTTTGTTGCCTATGCATGCGAATTAACAAAACGATTTCTACTGGAGTAAGGAGTTGTTGCTAGCTTAAGGATGTTAGATTCCGGTCTCACAAACGAACCAAGCTCAATAGCAAATGTGGCCCTACATTTTCCCATCCTGAGCCCGAAGATCAGCTGGAGGCCATTTTGATCGTTCAAAGACGTGTTCTTGTTCAATAAATCTATTCCTGGTTTCTGTATTATGTGTGTGTGTGCGTAACATTAAAGAAGGCTTAGATCAGGGGTTCCCAACCTTTCTCTTACCACGTACCCCCACAGCATTTCAACAGATGAACATGTACCCCTTCAGAATTTGAAACGATGAACATGCATCTCTAAAATTTCTCATGACAAAATATTTTATGATAATTCGTGGATATATTTAAGAATAAGCATGAATTGACTTTTGAAAGTAATAATAACTGATATATCTATAAATATTTGGAAATAAATAATATGCAAATATATTTCTATCTTCTATTGATAACCTTAAATGTACCCCTTCGGATAGGCAAATGTACCCCTGGGGGTACATGCACCCCAGGTTGGGAACCCCTGGCTTAGATGAATCGGAATTTGGAATTCGTTTTAACATAATGACCACATTTATGTTTTGTTCCACACTTTTTGCATCAGTAGAAAGGATTTCACTTGTTAATAATGTTAAAACAAAAACAATCTCACTGAAACAGTGACTGCTAAGGAAAGGTTGCTGGCAAAACAAGCATCATCAAGAAGCCAGCAAAACGGCATGGATACCTAAGCCTGAATTAGTGAAAGATGTCACCATTAATGGAGAATGTCACCAACATGATGACTTGAGCAATGGAAAAATGATCCAAATGTAAATGTTCACGCTGCAGATAAAAATTTGGAAGAGGAACTATAAGTAAATCAGTATTTTCATCACCGTTTCACTTCATGTATTTGCATTCATAAGTCTTTTTGCAAATTAACATTTCTGTTTTTTTTGTAGGCAAACGTTTTTGTTCAGGTGCAATTTGTTTTTTTTTTATTACTGAATGGGAGCCTTGTCCTGTATAACTAACTGGCCTACTTGGAGTCTGAATGCCGCACGGTGATCTAAAATAATTCATAATTAATGACGCATCAACATACTGAAAGAAGAAATAATTTCCCTAAAAAAACGAGGAACCCTCACGGAACCCTTAAAATTCACAGAACCCCACTACATGTTTTGATGAAACCCTGTTGAAGAGCACGCTTCTAATACATATATTTGTGAAAAGTTTTAGCGAGTGGTCGACTCTCAGTTTCATTTCTATTTAATCAGTTTTAAACTTTGAGTAACTTTTGAAAATGTAGAAGACTGTGGTACTGATCAATAACCTTTACAACTGCATAAGATATTAATATTCGGATTCAAGGTCCTACAGGCAGGGCCGGCCTTAAGCCGATGCAGCTGCACTGGGTCCCGCGCCACGGTGTTTGGGTAGATTCCTCATTTTTGCCAGATACACCTTGCACTTGAGAATTCAGTAGAAACACCATGTAAATTTCATTGTTAACAAAGAACGCTCTCGTCAAAACTGGCGAATTTCCACTGCTATCGAACTTTAGCAAATGTACTCAATTCTCATGTTAGTGCTTTACATCTACACTCTACCACGATCGTAACACGGTTGACTGAACACGATGACGTCATAAAATCACTGCTTAGAGGGGCCCCGCGCCTAGATCTTGCATTGGGCTCCGCGCCCAGGTCTTGCATTGGGCCCCGCACCTGCTAGGGCCGGCCCTGCCTACAGGCTATAGGGATATGGGAATACAGACAAAGCGCCCACAAAATTTAGATTTACGTTAATGGTTTTTGGCCGCAACAGCAGCCTACCAAGTTTAATAGTTTTGATATAGGATAGATTGTTATCATGGCTTACCGGAAAGTATGCTACAGACAGGGCCGGATTTACCAATAGGCTCTGTATGTTTAAGCCTAGGGCCTCAAGATTCAAGGGGGTCTCCAGCAAACTGTGGTAGGCATAGAGTAAATTACCAGTATATGATCAGTTCGATAAATATTCGTCAAAATTTTTGTCTTAATTTTTCATGAAATTTAGTTTTAATCTCCTAATCAGATTCCGTGTTTATAACGCTAGGGCAGTGGTTCTTAAACTTTACAAACACGCCGAACCCTTTCGTAGATGTCCAAGCTTTTGTCGAAACCCATTTTTTCCCAATATAACAGAAAGTAAAAATGGATTACTGAAATAGAATGAATCAACAGTTTACATGTAATTGTACAGTAGTCTTTCTCGTGGGTTTAATCAGCAGGAGTTAAGTCTCGCCGTCGAACCCAAGGGCTTCGATCGCACTCACTTAAAACCACTGCGCTAGGGTCTTCCAACGAGTTTCTATGAATGTCAATATGACCGTTGGTCAAGCCGCATGCCGACCATTGTGTCGATATACTCAAAGCACGTTGGCTGCTTCCTGCAGGGTTTCCAGGTAGTCATAAGCAAAAAAGGCCAGATCAACCCTTTAAAAAAGCCAAATAGCACCAAAAAAAGCCAAATACACAAAGACACCTTAAAAACACCCAAATGCGTATTTGAAAGGCAATATGTACATATTTTATACATAAAAAGAATAAAGCTCACTCCATTAATGAACTTCTCGAAACTTTTGGTTTTGATGAAGAGTAACTTGAAACTGCAAATTTATAAGCATGTAATAGCAAAACAAAAAATTATAAATTCTCTTGCAGAGTTTCCAATGAAAATTTATCATTGTGTCCAGAAACAGTGTCTAGAAATCTGGCAGTGCCCAGAAACCTGCCAAAATCATGTTTAAATCTGCCAAATCGCAATAAAAAATCTACATGGCCAAAAAAGGCCAAAAAAAGTCAAATCTTATTTGGCCTTTTTTCAAAAATAAAAAAAAGCATGAGGAGTTGAAAAAAGGCCCAAAATTACAAATTTGGCCTCAAAAAAGCCAAACTGGCAACCCTGGCTTTTTGTGTTTGCTGAATCGTACCGATTGTTACGTGTAAATCAGGCGAAAAAACTTGTGGCTGTTCGTGTTTGAAATGCACCTGATCAAAGCTGATCGAATGAATTTAAAGGTCGCAATGTTCCAGATGTTGCCCTCTCCAAGCTAAGCATTCGGTGCATTGGAAGTGACAAACGTAGGCAAACAAATTTTAATGAATTCCTAGATGATTTTGTTATGCAGGCCAGAAAAAAACCTTTTTAATTGTTTATTGTGTTCTGTTCATCATTACTTGATCCAGTGATTGTAGCTTTTTTACGTATTTCAATAATGACAGCATAAAGGAAGTTTTTAAACCAGTCCCGTCGCTACGGAGAGCATTGGTGGATTCAGCCCCTCCAAATTAAATATGAAACACTATATATCAGTGGAGATTTTATCAAATTTTCAGAATGTCAAGTCCACCTGCGCAACTGTAAACCCCTATTGAAAACCTCTGGCAACGTTTCTGATTTGAACATCACCTCCTTTCGCGCTACAGTTTCGTTGCTTTCGATTCTTAGAAGTCTGAAAAAGTAACAAACATGCGAATCGTGAACCTAGCAGCTGCAACCATTTGGGTACGTTTTACTCGACGTGTTTTGCTCGTGTGTGTGGGATTTTTACAGCTGTGATAAGCGAGTCGCAATGTGGTCCTCACGTGTGCTTTATTGTCTTTATGCCGCCATACATATGAGCACAGACAGGGGCGTAACGAGATTAGATGGCGACCGAGGCAAGCAGCAAGTTTGGCGCCCCCATTTTCGAAACCGAGGTCTTTCGGAAGCAAATGTACTGTATTGAAGAAAGTATTTGTGGCATTGTTTGGAGTTTTCGGCGTCCCCTGCAACGATTTGTCGCCCCCGTAGTGATTCGACCCGGGGAATTGTGCCCCCTTGCTCCCCCTCATTACGCCCCTGAGCGCAGATAAGAAAAAATAGACGTGAAACTTATAAAACGTAGGCCAAGTGTTTTATCAAATATTTAATCTTGACGTTTTCGGTTGGTTTGTCTACAAAAATTAATAATCCTATTTCCGCCGACCAAGTACGATTTGAACAACATCATGTCATTGAACGCTTTTACGTTGAAGGCAGAAACAAATGCACCGATCGTGAGGCACTCTAGCAGTGATTTATAATTTTTTATTGACCGTATTTTTAGAGCGTCAATATCGACATTTTCGGCTTTGCGCAAAGTGCTCAACGCTTTTCCATTTTTTCCTCGTAACAGTGGGAGGGAGCCTCGCAAGTGAATTATCTTAGGGCGGCGGCCTCGCATCAGCTAAATCCGGCCCTGGCAACAAATGTTTGCAAGTGTGGCAAAATTGATACTGCAGTGTAAATTTCGTTGATTTTGGTTTGCTTGAGCATGAATTGCCAGACATGAAAAGGAGCCTTTGAGACAATTTTCGAAAAACACCGTTTCTAAAACAAAACCAAGCAATACTGAGCTAAAGATTCGATTTGTGTTTGTAAATCTGGAATTCGGATACAGTTTGAAAGGTTTTCTTGGAACACTGAAAGTAAAAAAAGAACTAGTGCGCTGTTCCTCGCAGTTTTACAAAACTTCTATCAGCTCAAATGCCCTTTGCAAACTGAAGTGTGCGTTTAACGCACAAAGTGCATGGGTATTTTATCGCTAGCTAGAAACCATTTTTACGTCTTCACCTGTCACCGGAAAGCCAGATAGGATAGTTTACCGCTGGATGTTGGTAGCACGATTGGGACTGTTGGAAGTGTCTGCCTCGCTTTTTCAGCAATGTCTCAAGCAATCAAATATAACAATAGTTTTGAAATGATGGGAGATACCGGTGACGCAAGCCTGTTGAGTGGATGCTTTGAGTTGCTCTTCACAAAACTGCGGTTTGGTTACTGGAATCATGTTCGCAGCTGAAAGTGCTTGTGCATGTGTGACCTAGCAAAGTAACTATAGAAAAAATTTTATTTTTCATTTGTTAATGATGGTTGATCTTCCTACATTACGTGGTCGAAAATTGTGTTGTGATATCTGCCCACAGGTATGTGGTCCTTTGTGACAATTTTAAGCGAAAACATCTAGTAGTCGTTTCAGTAAAATTTTTGCCAAAACTTCTAAACACAGATCTTTTGTGTTAGTTTGTCAAACACGCAGTCGTTGTGGTGATGCTGTGCGGAGACGGTTTTCCAACATACGGCGTAATATAACCGCAAAGTGTAAAAAATTCATCAGAGAAGTGATCCTTAATCAAACTGCGAATTTGTTCGTAGCAACCTTTACTGTAATCGGCAGCATAATTTATTTTTATATGATTAATTGTTTTTAGATTTAGATTAATTGTTCTTTGCCCCAATTTCCAATAGTTTCGCAACCACTGCAATCTGTCAAGTATAAGTCTCTCCATTAGGCACGTGAAAACAAAGTACTTCACACCCAACGCTATGTTACACTTTACACAAGTTTTGACGATGCAATAGCATCCACTCAAAATGATTCTGAGCATATGCGTCCGCTTTGAATTTAAAAATAGATTGAGTTAAAAAAATACTGTGGATTGTGTGCGAACATAGGGTGTGTACCTCCTGGTCATAAAAATTTATTTTCTCCCCTGTCTTTCAACACCAGAAACGAAAATGTTTGAAAAAGCTTCGAGTATGTTGCTTAGCAGGCTCTACGGTGGATACAAAATGCGATGCAATGAAACGCATTAAACATAGGCGTAGCCAGGGTGGGCTAAAGCGTCCATGCCCCCCAAATTTCTAGCATATCTTAATGTTTTGTGCTTCAAGATGATGTCCTTAAACCAAATACTGCTGCTCGCTTAAAGTCAAACTATTTGGTCTCTCCCAAAAGTTCGGACTGGCTACACTACTGGCATTACATTTAAGTCGGCTGTTGGACAAACTCAACAACGCGAAATTAACACAGAACAGCTAAATCCTTCGAAGAGGATGCAACAACTGTAATAGCATTCATTGAAAAGAACTCGGGCAGATGACTGCATGCTAATGTTGCGATAATATTGGTTGACACTTAACAGCAAATTTATTTATATTTTGCATTTTCGTCGTGGTGGTTATGGATCAAGTCCATCTTCACAATTCTTCAATGGCTCGGCAGTTTTTTTCTTTGTAACACGTTTGGTGATTTTTCTCGCAAAGCATTTCCCCGTTTTGTGTACGAGCAACCAGAGTACGAGACAGGAGGTACACCCACGCATCAAATGAATCACTGCCAACTATGTGAGCATGGCAAATGGCAAGTGTTTTGCTGCCTTGACTGCGGTAGTGAGAAAGTTTGCGTAAGGTTTGCACTGAGCCGCAGCAGTCGGCGTTCACCAAGCCCAATGACTGAAGTTCATGTTGAAATGATTAGGAGTGACGTCGCTCAAGACACTGCACAGAGAGAACGATAAGCCAAAAATGTCAGCATCTACAGCCGTCAATCCGCTCTACGGCGCTGTGTCAATACACCGCGATGCTGGAAAGGGCAAAACCCCACCAAAATGAATGTGTCTGAACTTGTACCTCAACGCTAGTTACTTCCTATTGACGCAATGGATTTAAAGGGGAAGAGAGCTTAAGCGATGTCAACCAATGCCTGAGTGGTTCATCATGTCAACGCGGGTTCCACCTTCCAGGAATTAATCATTACCTATGAACTAAGCGGAAGCATTTGTAGGCTCGTATTTCCAAACGGCTGAGAGGTGTGTGGTCTTACAGTCGTCGATTTGGCCGCTGTCAGCAGAGCTACTGCTGCGGAAAGGTGCGTGTTCATATTATGCAGGCATTCGACAATGAGCCTTGTTGGGAGCAACTTCTACGTGGACCTTTCCAATTTCCCCAACCTGTTGCTGGCGTTACCTGGTTAGTATAAGCGCAAGGTTTAGCTTTCTGGTTTCGTTTGTAACTGCATGTGGGCGTGGCAGGCACTGAACCTCGCAGGTGCACGCAGAAAAGTAGCGGTCAATGTGATGCGGTTAGTTTACATGGGGAAAGTGGTTAGGACATGTCGATTTAAAAGTAGAAAACAAGCACCAGTGCTTGTGTTTGATCCAGTCGAAAATGGGTGTAAGAAATAAAGCACCAATGAAAGAACGCCGTATTTATGTAATATGTAACATGAAGACTAACGGTCTATTTCCGCAATTCATGTGTATATGCAAACGTATAATTTGGAACATTTTCGCTGATGTGGAGATGAAGTTTTATCGCAAATAAATCACAATTATGACAGCACCCACCTTGCGTCATTTAACTTTTTCCACAAAAATTCACGATATTCTATGGCGTGAAAGAACATACAAATGAAATTGTGTAAAAAGTTTTTTTTACCAAACTGATGTTTTTATGTAGGCTACTTTTTTCTATTTTACCAAACCGTTGTTCTTTGAATCTTACACAAGTGTTGGGATTTTCTATTGTATTTACGAAAGGTAATAGCAATCACTTTTTTGCTTACCAAACAAATTAGCCTTTTTTATTTGTTTGATTGAATTCATTCGTCAAACTCTTTTGACGCAGATAGTCCAAGCTCTTTGAAATAACGCATGTACATACAACGTGATCTTTACGGTTGAGCGTTCTCAAAAATACTTGCAAAAAACAACTTTTGATAAAGCGTGAAGCCACGTAAACAGTGCTACATTTCTGTGCTAGCACTGCAAATGAACATTACATCAGCAATTACATTAATTGCATTAACTGCAATTGACAATCACATTTTCAAGGATAAAGTGAGCCTAGTCAGATGCGTCATCCGGTTTTTATTAGGAAGCAACAAAAAGGGGAGCGGCTTCAAGGAAAGACTAAACAAAGTCATCACCCACATCCACCTGGGGATCACCAACTACAAATAAGGGAGACAGGCACCAACGGTCTTCCACTTGCGACCACCTTGGGTGCAGCCAACTATAGGGAACTAATTACCATCTTTTCTCAAATCAACTTCAAATAGGTCTTTCTAGATTTAAAAAAATAGCCATGCTTCATGCACAAAGCATAGCATAAAATATGTGTTGTAGTGCTGGATGCATGTGATACTAAAACGAATACATAAGAGAAAGCAAAGTTTGGTTCTTAACATTCCAAGGTTCAAACGGGCAACGATATCGCATACAGTAGTAGGGAGACCAAGACTTTTCAACTTGATCTTCATTACCTTGAGGTTCTTTTATTTTACGAGGACAATTCAAATACATTGTCGGTTGTTTCCAAGACACTTTTATGTTTCGCTTTATCATATTTTTAAAGGGGATAATTTTTAAACAATTAACTATGCCGCACGGTAAAAAATGTTACGATGACATGAAAGTCGCTGCATAAAAAAAGAACAAAAAGATTGAATTTGACCAGCGCAAGTTTCAGTCATAAACTTTTAATAGTTACCAAATTGGTCAACATCAAAAAAGGTGTTTTGTCTCCTTTACAGAATGTAAAAGGTTTGTCAAGAAATGGGCTCCTTCTATATATTACCTTTGCAAATGTAACGCTATTTTTTGATTACCACATTTTTCTTGAGGGAAAATTTGATTTAGCTTTAGGAAAAACGCAAAAAGTACAGGATTTCATGAAAATACGTTCGACATTTTCATTTTTAAATAGCTTTTTACACGTCATGAAAACTCGTTGCATTGTTTCATGGGACGACTATACTGTCACCAGTTTTTCCTCGTCATTAATAGATCGATAGTCACTAAGCGTTTGGTGATGGTTATTGGGTAGGTCACTTTCGATTCTCGATGTGATAGCTGCGCCCGAGTGAAGACGCCCGGTGTCAAGCGAAATTTCCGACTTCACGCCATTTGCAAATGCACAGAGTGATATTTCAGGTCATGCATTTGCAAGCGGTTGCTGTTCACTGAAATATGAAATATGCTGAGAACTGATGATCAGGGTTAAGGTTTAGGGCTAGGGTCAGGTTTAGTGTTATTGTTTAGGGTTATGGTTTAGAATTTACGGTTAGGGCTTAGGTTTAGGCTTAGAGTTAGGTCTTAGCGTCAGAAAATGAAAACTAATTGACGTCTAAGACCAAGGCAAAATGTTTTTCAGTAGTTATTTATTCCCCAACTGCCGCTTTTCGTGGACTATCTCAGTATCTGCGGTCTAACCAAAAGTTTTCATTTTTGCAATAGACATTAAAAACTTCATTGTCAAGGTTTGTTCCTTTGAGCTGTTTTCAAATATACTGTATGTTGCGCCTGGCAGCTATGCTAGATATGTTTGTTCCTTTGCTCGGAGAAGCGAAATAACTGACATACAATTATAAATCAGGAATGCCGCAGAGGTCAGAAATTTCGCTTGACCTGTCATGCGAAATGCCTGACAAGCTCAGAAATTTCGCTTGACACCGGGCATAAAACGAAAAATTGGTAGGTAGGCAGACCTGCTGTCATATATTTTGATATGTTCGGCGTTTCCTGCAGATGCCACGCTCATGCACATCTCAATTTCAAACTTGGCTTTTGCGATTACGAGTTGTCTTGGCCGATCTTTTCAAAGTTTATTTTCGTTGCGAATCTTGCTTGCAACATATCCCGAATTTACATAAATGAGTGAGCCACATTTTTTTCGTCAAACGATCAGTAGGTTAAGAAACGACCCTCAGTGTGCTGCGCAGCAAAGCGATCAGCTTGTTATCTGCATGCTAGTTGCGTCGGGCGTTAGTATTTACTGGTTGCAGGCCTTGTAGCGTCGCTCGACATACCAAAGCCGCTTAAAGTCACTTTGAAGAGGGTAGAAAAAGAAGCAGTCACTGTTCGCTTTTTCTGATCGACGTATTTTCGTGCAAGCCAACGTGCCAGTCACGTCCTGAAAAAAAATCAATGACTGCCTTCTAGGAGCACAACAAGCACCCACGAGATGAAGAAATGAGTTGAACTGCCAGATAAACTACCCAACCCAGCTCCTATCGGCAGGGAAATCATGTTTTATGACCGGCGAATGTTTTTTATCAGGTGCTCATCGAGTTTACGAGCGTATTCAAGTCTAAACACGACATTTGCAGCGAGATTAATTTTAAAACAGGCAAGCCAGCCGTCCGCAACAGGCCAGCATATATAAATAGTTTGAAAGCTCGTCATATATCACCCTAGCCTAGGTGCCGCAGAATCTTTATGCGCTTTGGAAAGAGTGCGCCAGTACCGCATTTGTAGATAGACGTCATTGCGGGGTGCAGCGAGTTATTCGAACATGGATTGCAGCGGACTGTCTGTTACACTCCTTCGCAGACCAAGTTTGCTCGAGTTCGTGACGCATTATCAGCAGCCAAGACAAGCAGCCGGCTGCGATAACGGTTGCACATCGCTCCAACCCTAGTTTGCGCACATTCAACAAAAAGGTATGCGGTACACTTGCGGTGTTTGGCTGAACTAGTTTTCTAACAACACGTTGCGGACCTACTGTATCTGTACGTGCCGTACAACCGTAGATATCTGCGCTGTAAAACTTTTTGTATTTGACAGATGCTGCCGTTGCAGCAGCACCACCCGATATGATCACCTCTACATCAACGTGTGGCTTCATTCGAATTTTAGCAGTTGAAATTTAGAATGTGCTGTGTGGGTGTTACAGAGACGGATTTACCATTTCAAAAAATAGACCATAGGTCTTGGGCCCGTATCTGGGGGCCAACTCCTGTGTCGTAAAAAATGAAAAAAACACTCACGAAAAATTGAAGCGTAAGGTGGCACTGGCCATTTAAAAACATTACGGGAATGGGTGTTGAAACATTCAACATTTGTATGAATTGGGCGAACCACATATGAGTTTGGCTCAGGACCCGTTAGACAGGTAAATCCGGCCTTGTTTTTGTAAACAGGAAATTTCTCCACAAACAACGCTCGCTGGCTGTAAAATTCAGAACAGGTGACATTGAAGAGTTGCTATTTCGTTCTTTTCTGGAAGTAAATGAACGAGTAGATATCTACAGACATGTTTCGATCGCTAAAACGTCGATTGTTGTCAGGATAGTAAACGAATTGAATATGTAACTGAAAACGACAGTTCTTTTTTTTCTTTACGAAAGTGTTGCAACAAGGGCAAGTTAGATGTTCCAAATAAAAGATCCACCCGCAACCACCTGCAAAATTCCGCAAGCATATCTGGAAATGTTTCATCTTACTCTTTTATTCATAAAAAATCGACCTAACGTTAGAGGTTTCTCCATCCGTGAAATAAACCAGGAGAGACAGACTTTCGCATTCTACTCACGCGTGGTGTAATGCTGTCTCTCCGTCCCTGCCAACGTCGCATTTGCGGAATACGACAGTCTGATACGCAGGACTGGTTCGGATAAACCTGCTGCGAAAAAGTGCTTGACACTTATCAACAAAGCTTCTTAAAGGGTCATTCAGTACCAGATTTTTAATTAGGGGTACGACCTACAGGGTCGTCGCCAGCGGGCGGGCCAGTGATGCCCGGACCCCCATTTGAAATCTATGCCACCCATTTCATATTTGGCCCCCAGTTTCTGCATGCATCCAATATAGTATTTGAAAATGTGGTCTCCCTTTGTGGTTTTCGTCCCCCCCTACTGCGAAATCCTGGCGACCTAATTTTCACGCATGTCCTTTCTCATCACGCACCAATCTCATTTCAATAAAATCGTATTCTGACGCATCCAAACAAATGCTGTGGAACTTGTTGTGGATCACTCGTTGTCAATGTTGTAGCTAGCCCAAAATTGTTTGGGGAGACAAAACAATTTTGGGGGACAAAATGCTTGCTTTTAGACGAGCAGCAGTATTTTGTTTGGGATACCGCCTCTCAAAGCATAAAATGACTAAATATTCTAAAATTTGGGGCATGGCCCCCTGGGCCCCCTGGATACGTCTATGATCGTTATACGTTCAGTCTCAAACTGCTTTGTCGATCACATTTTATGCTGTAAAACTTTCCGATACTTTTCTTTCAACCACGTGTCAACAGTGACCTAGGTCTCATCGGGCTCTTGGTATTGGTCTAATAGCTTTCGGAAGGGTAGAATTGAGGCTCAAACACCACGACGATACATTTACTACTGACTTGGACCTAACAGATTATGAAGTTGATAGCGGAGACAGTGATGCATGCGAGTTTTTTGATGACCATTTGTAACAGGCCCGCAACCAGGGGGGCAACCGGGCAATTCCCCTTTCGAAATTCTCAAAAACATGAAAACGCCAAAAATTTTTTAGTTGAGGTGAAACAACATGTTGCAATCACTTTGCACCTCCCCGAAAATATCACATACTTGCGGCCCTGATTTGTAACACTGAATTGTAAACGTGTAATCCGCCAAAATAGCAACAGGGTTATTCACAGGTGTGCCTATTACGAATGCAAATACTCACATTTTTCAGCTGTTGACAAAACCATGCAGAGCACTTGAAACTGAACAGCGAAACCTGCTCAAAATAAGCCCTTATATTCCATGCAATACCAGCTCGTACATAGAGACATTTGAGGTACAAATTTCATACTGTGGTACACCATGGGCGCAATTAGGTGGGGGACACGGGAAACGCGTCCCCTCACTTTTTCAGACAGTAGAGATATAATATGCCATGTTCCCCCACATTTTCTCTTTAGGTTTTGTAATATATTGGTTTCACACCAATCTGTTCCCCCCATTTTACGACAAAATTGCGCCCATGTGGTACACAAACAGATTTCTTCAGGTAACACCACTGCGCGGCATAGCAACTTGTGAAAAAACGTTTCAGAGGAATATGCTTTTTGAAAATAAATAGGTATATTTGAAAAAAGAATGCTTTTATGATCTGGAACAAGATGATTTAGCCTACACAGACGAACTGCTGGTACTACACCAAACACCACCACATCATGAAGTCGCGACGTTGACACACTGAGCTCGAGTATAGCTACTTAACCTGCATCCGCTACGTATCTGCCACGTGCTAGAGTTGGAAGACATTTTTCGCTGAGCTCAACTAAAAACTAGAGCAGGGGTCGGCAACCTCTAGCGCAATGTTTTTCAACCTTTTTGCTGCAGGGAAACCTTCCGCAAATGTTTACGTTGCTCATGGAACCCTATGCAATGATCCAAGTGTCTATATTGCTACAACCGCATAGAACTGTGGTTGCGAATTTCTTCCCTGGCAATTTCGGTCTGTTTCGACGGAACCCCTGACAGCAACCCACGGAACCTTGGTTGAAAAACGCTGCTCTAGCGTTTAGGTCAGATATGGCCTTATAGCTAGCATTCCAATTCGACAACGCCCTTCTTGTCGTTTGGCAATGCACATCGGCATATTAACTTTGAGACATAGAAACGTAGTCTATCTTTATAGTTCTAAAATCTAAAATTTATTTTAAAAATTCAGTGGATTTTTGTTATTTTACTCAGCCTTTTTGTCATAAGAAATTCTAGCAGCAAATGCTCATCTGTCGAAATGCTGAAGGGGTACATGGTCAGTGAAAAGTTGGGACCCCCTGCTATAGACAACGGAAGCAATAATAATTAATTTGAAAATTTGAAGAGCTTTAAGCAGAAGAAAAATATCTTTTTGAGAATTTTAGTTAAATTGAAATCGTGTTATGGGAAGAAGTGCTGGGTCACAACTTTTCCTTGGACTCCTTGTTTCTTCCTCCCTAATGTGTCTTTTTGAACATGCGAAATGGCTTAGCAAACCACATAGTTTGTCTTCCTTATGAGCAAAACCAGCAATTCACTTGAAGGCTGTGCACTAAATCTATTATCACACATGTTATGAAAACGAAGAAACAGCCGTTTTTTTCGTGCCACTATTACCTGTACAACACTTGACTTATCCAAATGCACCTGTAGCATTTATTGTAAATCAGGCACCAAGAGCCATTGCTTTGTAATATTCGGAGTTACATTATAAGTGGCATAATGCGATTATAGCTAAACAAAGCACCAGGTTTTTACTGTGCGTTCGTGATTAAACACTGTATTTATATCATGCTGACGTAGTTGTGGTTTAGCAGTATACTCCAAGATTGAAATCTTTTGATGTGTGTGTTGAACCGTTTGAAAACCTGCTTATTATGAATGTGCACGCTGCAACGGCTACTTAACAGATTGGAAATTTTCGAAATACTATACCGCCTCTGGCCCGCCACAATCTAATTTTTCTCAATCGAGTGGTAATTGAGCGATCCTACACATCCGTCCCTTCTACTCGATCCTACTCGACAGATTTACTGTAATTCAGGACCGGCCGAACGCTACTATACCAGCCAGGGGCGCAACCAGCTCTTCATTTCGGGGGGAGGGGGCAATTTTCATGAAATTTCATTCCATGACGTCATCGTGGTTATTCAACCGTGGTACAACGTTTTCGCAAACGGTCACATATAATAATAATGTATTTTTGCCCGCAGACACGAAGTCCATAGTGGATAAACACACGCATTCTGCACAACGCTGTTTTATAAAAACAGAACGTTTTACAACAGCGTTGGAGGCTGAATCACCAGTGTCAAGCGAAATGTCTGACTTCATGCCGTATGCGCATGCACAGAGCAACATTCTACATGTAAAATGCGCTGAGAAAACTGATGATTAGGGCTTAGGGTTTGGTGTTTAGGTGAGTGTGTCGGGTTAGGGTTTGCGTTATAGTTAGAAAAAGAAAAATAATCGAAGTCTAAGATTAAGTCCAATATTTTTCACTGGTTTTACTTTTTCTCGTAGTGTAGCTTGTTGTGGGTATTTGACATCCAACCAAAAAGTTTTAATTTACACAACACATATCAAAAAGTAATCACCAAACTTCATTCCTTTACTCTGAGAAGCAAAATAACTTACAAAAAATAATATGTCAGAAATTTCGCAAAGGTCAGAAGTTTCGCTTGCATGACTTTCTGAAATTCCACCATATTTGTGATGCATACATGGGCGTACAAAAGGAACGAAAAAGTACATTTTTGACTGCTTGTGAACAGCGGGAAAAAGAGGCTCTCAGCTTGTTTGCTGCACAATATTTTTATTGCAGTTGTCTCTGAATGTCTTTGTCATCTGAGAGCTTAGTATTCAGTACAGCTCCCAGATATTTGTAGTGGTTAACAAATTTTAGATTTTTACCACCGATTTGTCAGTAATGCTGGGGTGACCGTGTTTTTGCACTCTTAGCCTTAAAGGTCATACCAACAGTTTTGCTGCAGTTGAAAATATTTCCATGCGATTCTGCATAAGCCTGACACACAGATAAAAGTTCTCTTCGCAACATTTCCGAAAATGAGAACTTTTCAGTATTAATCAAGATGCAGACCAAACGATCAGGACAGAGTAAAAATTAGTGTCCTCATACAAACACCTGGTTCCGTACTCAACTAGTGTAGTCATGGCTTTAGTATGACAGATGTATAGGCTACTAGAGTTGTAATCCTGCCTAATTTTTGTCTTGTTTAGCAAATTCGTTCTAGCTCTATTATTCTGGCATGTTTTTGAATTTCTGTCACAAATGAAGATACCAAACTTGAGGGATAGCCTATGTCAAGGGTCAGGGGATCTTTGAATGCTACCATTTCGGGCAAAACACATCGGGTGCCTTGTGTAATTGGCACATAACGGATCAGGTGTGTTTGGAGCAAAACGGCTTTTTCTGACATCCATGAGTTGTGTGAAAGTTTTTAGAAGCACGTTTAAGGCTATGAGCTTTCAGGGCTTGCACTGGTTGCAGAAGTTAGGGTCTTGTAAAGCGTCATTTGGAGCCAAAGTGGTCTAGTAGGTAAGTGCGTTCAACACTTGACTAGCACTCTTATGACACTTTACTAAACCTTTTTCCCAGTCGTGGTACTGGGATCAACCCAGAAAGACACTAAAACGTGAAACAGTCCTCACGCTAAATTTAGTTAAAAACTATCATGTTTCGAACCGAAAATGCAGCTAAACAACATTTTTTAAAGAAATGCACTACGTCCGCTTTGCCTCTAACAAAAATAATCAAAAGGTCGTAGAAGAACAAGAGGTTTGACGTGGAACTAACTGTTATGTCAAGATTTCTCTAACTAATTTGAAAGTTTCAGCAATTTGCACGGTTCAACAGTACCCTAATGTTATAAAGTTTCATGAGGGCAAATTGAGGCCTGTCTAAGAAAAAATACTACACGAACAAATAGATAAAAAATGCCGTAGAAATACGAACATTTTAAACTATCTCCCAAGTTTTGACACTTCCAGCATATTTGTGGTTAACTACCAATCATTTACCAAATTTTCGATCAGATAACCTTGTCTCAAGACAAATCTTGTAAGGAGATAATTTACTAGTAGGACAAACAAAAATTCCAATAAGACTTCTGAAAAATGACTGAATAAAAAATTTCATCTTTATTCTTTGAAAGTTTTTGCAAATGTCAAAATTGCTATGCAATGTTTTGAAAATATCGATTGCACGCCTGATACCAGATCATAGGTAGGGTTTTGAACCACCTTCGTACCAACGTAGGCCTTGTACATATCCTGCGTAACCTAACACAAGATGAACTCAAATGCTGCTGAACATTTTCAGTTAAAGCATCCATAGTTTGCGTTCGAGTTCTCGAACGTGGGAAACGAGATACAGTAACTGCATGTCAGATTTCACTTTTGTCTTGCCAAAACGTTCAATTTTTTTCTGAGCCACCTATCACAATCTTACAAACGTAGCTGTGGGAAGGGTTGCCTGCATACGGGTTACTTACTGTGGACAGACTCGCTAAAATTTGCTCACGCGAATCAACGAACATTATAGTCTCCCGAAAGGTTACCATGGCCGTAGTCAGGGTAAAATTTTTACCGAGGCGAATATGTTAATGACGTCCCAGTTGGGTATGTTAACAAATGTAGTTTATGGAGGCCTAAAACATCCTCCCTTATTTAATCTAGGATGGTGGTATCTCTGGTGGTTGCAACACAGGGTAGCTGCAATGCTGCTCTTTTTAAAACAGCCATGCAATAAAATATGATTTGATTTAGCGTCACAAAGGATGTTTTGTGTGAGCATTGCAGGAAGTTTACCGAGGCAAGTGCCTCATTTGCCTCAATGTAGCTGCGGCCTGGGTGACACAAGTGAATTAATCGAGCAAATTTATTTTTTAAAGAAATCGATTTGACGTATTACTACGTGTCTTCAGTCCTAAAATAATAAATTCAAGTGACACTGCGAAGTATGTAAACATTTCCTTGCCAATCCTTCGCTTCTCTTACTAGCTAGTGTCACTTTTGATGTAGCTACAACAATCAGTTCTTAATTAACGTGAATGGTTCATCTACTACGTTACAAATATTTAAAACAAACTGGCTTGTTTCACGAAAATACTGCTCGATGACTATTAAAGCACACTTTTGTTTTCTTGTAGTGCGTTTTCTTACAGATTTTCCTTTGCAATAATTTACGACTATTAAGTTGAAATATTTTCTGACATGTTTATAAACATTCTCTGGCATGTTTATGTTTATATTAACTATAACTTCACTCTTCAGAAAAGTGGTGGCTGCTTTCAAAAAGTTTTGCTAACCGTATGTTTGCTTCCAAAACAACTTGAAAGTCTTCAAAAAAGTTGCTTTGTTGAAGGCATGCTTCTGTTTAAACCATACTTCTCTTGATCATGGCATCGACTCTTTGTACCTGTAAATTTGAAAGCTTTTCGAACACTAAAACCGTTCAACTCATCTTTGTGTTCGGCGCAAAAATGACTACCGGTAAGTACAGCCTCAGAAATTCATTATTTTTTCTGATGCAGATGACCTAAAACAATAAACTTACGCAGATATTCATATTCTCCGCCTATGTTTGGCGCAACCGTTTGAAATCACACCCCATCGGGTTTCACTGAAAGCTTACGCATTGTTTTCTTTGGTTGGCGTCGTTCACGTCACGACGCATTGGGCGTCACGTGGATTTTGATGGGCTGTCGGGCGTGACGTCGCGAAAGGTTCGTTCATTCTTGTCGCGTACGACGAGCTTTTTAGTCGATCGTCAGCTAAACTTGGAGGTTGAATAGCGTCTATATATGCGCGAGTGGCAGACGTTTCGTGTGGCTGGAGTCTGAGGTATCGGGTCAGTAGCAGAGTGCTGTTCATATGCTCGTCGGCGCTTCTGTTTCGGTCAGAATGAGGCAAAAACAGTGCTTACAAAAGATCGGCTGAAAAGGTAGCGTTGAACGACGACGTGTGGAAAATATTGCTGAAACGGCTGGCAACGTGGAAGTTTGGTCAAGCACTGAAAACACTGTTAAGCAAAATGAGGTTGAAGTAGAACAGTCTCACACCGACATTATTTTAACTCATTTTATATGCAGTGTCTATTCGAGGGAGAGAGAAGGTTTTAGTTCCAATTGTCCTTTAGCGACTAGAAGCGTGCAGTGGGTACCCCTGTCTGGGCCAGCCTATCACAATCAGCAAAAAATTCTGATATTCGTTCCGTGTGTTATTCAGAAAATACTACATACTCAACAACATACTGCAGTGTGCTACGCTGGCGCGGACTAAGGCAAAAGCGTTGAACTATGCCAAAGTTGTTTTAACTGAAGTTGTGCACAGCGCGAAAGTTTGTTGCTCATTACCCATCTGGCCTGACATACATCTGCTTTACATCTACTAAGCAGTATGCACAGGACACACACTGCTTAAAGCGGACCAACTACATGCCTATCTAAACTACGCAAACTAGGTGTGATACGCGTTCACTGAAATTGAGCAAGCGCCCGCGACAGCGAACAAGCCGCATGACCGGAGCTTCGCCTCCCCACGTCATTTGCTGAAGGAGAAAAGGTTGATTCCTTGTTGATGGCAACAGCCATGTAGTAGCACATTTATAGTCTGCTACGCGCTTTGATTGAGTGATTGCTTTTCAGAAGTTCGTGGGCTTGTTTCATTTTGATTTTGGCTGCCCTTGTAATGGCTCCACTTTCGCCCAGTTAGCCTTTTAAGCTTCAGGCAACTCTGCCGATCATATGTTTGCCATCATAACAACAAGTACATCGATTAACCGATTGATCACTATCGACAGACCATCATTACGGAAGACGCTTTTTCTCACTTGCCGTTACGTTCATACTTCAGCCTAAGGGCAGAATTGCTTTGGTTTGCTATGTCGTCCCCTCATCAGCAACTAAGAAACCGTGACGCTCCAGTGTAAGCTTTACTATTTGCCTTTTGATTAAATCTTTTGTTTTTTGGAAGCAAAAATGTTTGGTTGAAAATTATTGGAATCTGCGTGGTTTTGAAAAAACTTCCTTCGGTTTGAAATCAAACTGCTTGTTGCTTACTACTTAGTTTCTAATGCAATATTTGTGTTCTTAGTTTTTGCAATGTTTTAAAAGCGACGTTTATCAAGGGTAACCGATCAAATTCTAAGGTTTGTTTCAATGATTGCAAACAATTCTTTTTAGAAATCAGTGGCAGATGTGGGGTTCTTCATTAGTTAAATAAACCGTTTTCCTCGGAGATTCCCCACAGGTAAAGTTCAAAGAGGTAGGCTACAGTACGCAAGGAGCAGTGCAGTGGCGCCTGAAACCGGAAATTGCTTCAAGCAATTATTGACAACAGCAGGCGCTTTATTGCATTTTTCCAACTTTTGAGTTTTGTACTATGTAGGCCTATATATTCGTTCAATAGCCATGGTGACGCATGTTTGCCCTGATGATTTTAATTAGCAGCCAGTTGACACCGTGATTTCAGGTGACACTTAACGTGGGTTCAGTTGTTGAGTTAAAGTAGAACTGCCGAAATTTCACTTGTTCCTTCATAAATCAGTAGTGGCACCTGGGATTGGCACAAATTTTCAGCAGACAAAAGGCTTTCTTTGATAATGACATGGTGCCGCACCAGAGCCGTCGCCAGAAAGTCGTCAAAAGGGGGGCTTTACGTTTGTGCGGGAGGGATTTACGTTTGTGCAGGTGGGGCTTGATGTTCAAATTTGATAAAAATTCGACTAGCTTATAGTGTTTCATATTTCAATTTGGGGGGCTTGGAGCTTTGTTTGGGGACGTAAGCCCACCACAGATTCCATGGCGATGGGACTGTGCCGCACCAAAAATGTTAGCTCACAAGCTCGAACCTCGTGTGCAAAAGTCCAATCTCTTGAAGTTGTAAAATGTGTATGGAACTCCAACCCTGACGTGGAACCTTCAAGGATTCGATTGTCGTACAATTCTTTGAAATTAGTGTCTGATTCAGAGCACTTTGTTTGCTGCGGTTCTCAAGGCACCTGCTTGAGTAGCGCTAGAGGCTTGCACTACCAATCTCACTTGCTACCTTTTGCACTAATTCACAAGCGCTTTGGATGAGAATGCTTTTGATGTGCCATCGAAAACATGCCAAGTGCGTCAACGTCAACCCTTCAAAAAATTCAAAACCGCCAAGTGAAGCTATGACCAAATGTGCTTTCCCGGTACCCATGCGATGCGCAACGAGAGCAGTACTCATCCCAGGGCAACAGGGTGAAATTTACTCATCCCATTCAATGCAACGTGCAGTCAACTTTCTTGGTAAGGAGTGTTCGAACCAGTGCACGCCAGCAACGACCATACTTTGCTTTAACAGTTTTTCCCTCGTACTGATTGGCGTCTTGTTGTAACCTGAGCTCTGAAACGCGTTTCTTGATATCAATCAACATGGAAAACCTCGTTTTTGGTCCTACAGTATTTACTGCTTGGGAAACTTACATCAAGTTCACGTCTTTGCTGCTGTGACCCAGAATAACACCACCTGATAATTTTTTACGTTTGTGATGTAATAATTTCATTTGAGACCAAAGCGTCAACATTCATTCCATGGTTGAAGAGTTGAACGTGAAGTTAGGCTTAGTCTGTGTGCGGAGTTGCGGACGTCCAGAAGTCAAACTTCCACTTGATCAACGTATCGCATGTACTGATTATTTTGAGAAAATGTGTTGTGGCTAGCCTAGATTTTTGTATTGCATAGAAGCAAGATACCTTTTAGTGCTTATGACCCAAGTTATAATTTTGCGCAGCCTGCTGTTCAGGCAGCAAGATGGAGTTGATAGTGAAGTGCAGGAAATGGAATTTACTCAGCAATCATTGCTAAGCTTGGCCCGACAGAGTAGTGAGTAGCGCAGTTGGTGGATTGCATATATTGACCGTGTTGCATCCACGTACACCTTAGACTTCTTAACATTAATAGCCTCCTAGTCCTTGTGATACAAAATCTTCATCTTGGTTTGGTATAAATTTTAACATGTGCCATGCAGCAGGAGATTAAACTTGCAGCTAATGAACGTCAGAACGTTTAAAGCATGTTTATTTCGACCAGTATATAGCCCTATGCGCATGCTTTCTGAGCAAAATTCACCTAAGCTGATAGTAAATAAATGATCATTTAGGCCTAATGACTGGATATGGTCACCGCGGTGTACTGCTTTGAACTGCCTTTGATATGTTTCTTCCGTAAGTGTTGTGTGATAACTTCACGTTAGGCTTGATTCTTGTTTCTTGCAAAGTCTTGTTTACATTTACATTTCATCGAACATCTTTAAATAAGCGCTGTCAATTAAATGACAATGATCAAGATAACTTTCATTTACTAAGCTCGTTGCACAATTTTCACTTGCAAACTACGAGCCTTTTGCGTAATTGTGTGGAAATATTCACATGATTTTGTTGTTTATTTACCTGCAGTGTGAATCACAACTTGTAAAATGATCATGTCAACATGAAAAGTTGGATAGCAGGACGAATTTTAAGTGAGTTTTGCGGAAGCAAACTTCCGATACAGAAACGGTGAGCAGCGTTTTAAAACACCAAACCCATACGAGGGAAAACAGCATTTTCACAGGCCAATCACGCAGTTGGTAGCTCCTGAAGTTCGTGATGATGAAGGTAGTGACATGGGTAGTGGAGCGGACATATAGGCAAATTATTTTTCTTTATCTCCTGACAATGGTATTGTTCCATTGCCCGGCTGTGACCGCACACTGCACTGGGACGCTATTGAAATGCAGCCGAAATTTTCCAAATGAAATGGTTTGAATTCAGGAATGCAGCCAAAGTTTTTCATACTGAAATGAATTCAAGGTTATGTTTCTAAATGAACTGGTTGGTTACAAACGTAGAAGTTGGTTGCAAACCACCTTACAAACCAGCTCCTAGGGCCTAACTAGGCAATCATCTCAACATGCTTTTCATCTTATAACAACGAACGGTGGAACTGAAAAGGTGCGCCACACGTCGAGGAGTTTTTTCTCCCTTGAAGTTAAAAGTACTGGTCTAAACAGACAGCATGACCGCCAGCTGTCAACATTCGTTGCGATTCAGATAAATGGTGAGAATAGTTCGTTTCGTGACTGCAGACAACAAGACCTGAGCCGTGATTTTTGTGTGTCAGAGCATCACGGTGAGCAAGCGCTCCTTTGATATCCATCCTTTCATATACGGCACATTTTGCACTGCTATTCTCCTCACTTTTTATTTAAAGCTCTGTACTATTTGCACACCAGATTGTGTCCGGGAAGAATTTTGAAAACCTGCGGTGAATGATTAAGCGCGTAGCTAGCTAGGTTACTTGCCTTGAAGGCGTCTCAGCAGATGCAAAAACTATTTTTTTGACATCCCTTTTTATTTGCTTTGTGCCATAAGCACTTCGAACTCCCTGTTTCACTGAGGAATGAACCACGTGTGAAGCGGCCATCATCATGCAGGGCTCTTTTCAAAACAGTTATGAACGTAGTTGGAATCAATCTCGATTCCGAGTTGCGTAGGACAAACAATCAACTAACCCAGCTTTCTTCAAACTTTTCTAGCCTGGAACATTAAGTCTTGTTATTTGGCTTAATGGAAGACCAAGAAATAAGTGCGTAATCTGGGTGTGGTATGGGTGAAGGGTTTCAACCCCGAAATTTTTGCAATTGCTCAAAAACTAGTGTTTTATGTCTGCATGTGTGCACTTTAGAAAAAATCGTGCTTCAAATCTGTTCATCAAAACGATTCATTTCGACAGTCACGTGAATTTTCCAATTTACTTTGCTTCCGCCGGAAAGGTTATGCAGCGAAGGTCGGCAACCTCCAGTGTTAGCGAGCATTTAGTGGGGCCCAACTCCCTTTTTGTGGACTATCATTGTATCCGGCATAATTGTACTTTTGGCATGTTAGATCTTCCGTCTGGTCTAGTGGAAAGTTGTAGATTTCGTAGATTTTTTCCTTGTTCAAGTCTGGCCAAGCTTTATTGTAACACGGTTACATTTATTAATGCAGGGGTTCCCAAACTTTCTTTGACTATGTACCTCTTCAGCATTTCGACCGATGGGTATGCACCCCTAAAATATCTTATGACAAAAAAGCTGATTAAAATAACAAACATCCATTGAATTTTTAATATAAATTTTATATTTTAGAATATTTCGAACTAAATCATGCATAAATATATTTCCCCCTTCTATTGTTGGTCTAAAATGTACCCCTTCAGATAAGCAAATGTAGCCCTAGGGGTACATGTATCCCAGATTGGGAATCCCTGACTTAATGCAATCACCAACATAACATACAACAGATGCGTCGCAATTTGCGATAGCACAAAATTACTCCAAACTGATGACAGTTTGTTCGAGTTAGCAAACTGTTAAGGCTGATTTTATTGATTGCTGCGCAACAAACTTTTGCTAAATAACGGTTTGTTTCGATTGATTTATGTAACAATTGCTAGCACGTGGCCTGTTGACGGATGTGTAAGAAATACAGATCGGCTAGTGTTGATGTTGATGCAGTGCAACTTTTTCTTAGCGCTATTTGGGCTGCTGCTTGAAATTAACTTTAGGTTGTTTATACTGTTGGGTAGATTGCCAATACACCGTTTCCTACACTCCTATTGCGTAAATTTTGGATCATTTTTGCAAAGCGCAAGCCATGTGTAAATGTTGAGGTTTCGTACCTGCTGCAAATCATAACAATAGCTGTAATCTCGTGCAGTGCTGGATACGAATAAGGAAGCAATAGTAAGTTGAACAGCTTTAAGCAAAATAATAAAAGTGCTAAGATCATGTTTTGACAAGAAGTGCTGCGTCATCCTTAGACTTCTTATTTCTTCCTGTCTAGTGTGTATTTTTGAACCTCTGAAATGACCTAGCGATGCAAAAAGTTTGCCAAAATGTGATAGCATCTTAGAACATTGTGGATTAACTCGGTTGCAGTGTTGACCTTGTGTTGCCACTTGCCAGAGGCAAGAGGCGCGCCTACAGTATTTCATAGCCGAGAGTCAGTGACCGGATGCTCAGATGCACAACGAATTGGAAACTATACAGTTGCTGTGGGGATTTGCGTTTCGATCAAAGGATGTTTTGAACTTTTCTTACTTTAAAAACAGTGTAAGTCTGAAAATATTTAAATGGATTTAAGGAAAGACGTAATCTATGGTTGATTGTAAATGCACGTACGTTAGGTGACTCTCGGGCACTAGCGTACGGAGGGGGGAGGCCACTGTGCCATGGCCACCCCCTCAGACCCTAAAAATAAAGAATGTAAAAAGAATATTTTGTAAAACTTGCTTCCAGAATGCACAAAAATGCGTACTTGTAGGTGTAATTTTTCAAAATTTTGCCTGGGGCATGCCACCGGACCCCCCTAGAATGGTCGTGCCTGCGGCACTTCCCCTAAAGTTGATTTGTGACGTCACACGATTGACGAAACTTGCCCCCCTCTCGGAAATTTTCTGCGTACGCCACTGCTCTCGGGATATTTGGTGTTAAAATGAAATTTCAGGAGCTGGTGTAGAACTGCTTGAACTGACCGAAACTACGTGCATCATATCCAAAAATGCTGGATTCAGTGTAAAAACTGCGATGGAAATTACATTAAAATTCTTGCCAAGTGTAGTATGCTAATTCGACTTTCACATTCTGCTGAAAAACTCTCGTTTTATGTGTTTAATACCCTTTAAAACTAATTCCATACCTACCTCTCAACGCGTTTCCCCAGCAAGTTTGCCACACTTGGCTACCTTCATTTCCAGTCCCGAGCGTGCGGAAAACTGCGGTTTGCGTTGATTAGGACGTCCACGCTGCACTGTGCTTCCCGTTGCACGCAACCATCTACGCTGGGCGTGCATCACGCGATCCCGATACAGATAACTGCTCGCCGATGCATCTGCACTGTGACGTTGGTGACATTGATAGCCTGCCACTGCACTTCGCGCGCAAAATATGACAAAGTTAGAAAGAAGCTTTAGCAGTTCCCTCCTTGCTGGGCGTGATGTCAGGTGAATTTCAAGTTCAGCGTTTTCTTCGTGGATGTCGCGATCAAAACGTTATCAGAAGGGGTCAAGTTTGGATTTGAAACGAGGTGTCGCTTGAGAACATACAATCTCTATTTACAAAATGGGATAAAAATCAAAGATCGCACATTTTTGTTTGGTAGTTGAATAGCTGTTTGAAATCTGTTGGCTAAGGTAGGAGGTAGTTTACGGTATTAAAGCAGTGTTGCTGACTATATAAAACATTGTTTACGTGAACAGATCAAAAGTGCTATTGTAATTGCCATTTTGTTTCAGACATCTCCATCGCAGTACAAAGTTTTATCTAAATCGTAGTGAGGTTTTGAAAGACATTTTTAAAACTATCTGTAGCTGCGTATTGCGTATGAGGTCCCGCAAACACTTTGACGTTTCGCCATCACAGATGTGAGCTGGTGTGTAGCCATGCGCACCTTGGTTTAAATCACGTGCTGTAGCTAAACGATTCTATCCGAGTGTGACTCATGCAAGTCAGTCATTTAAAGTGTGACTGCAGCAGAAGGTGAATGTTAAAAAAATGAAGCCTTTTGATCGTTTAGGAAACTACGACCTAAATAGTGGTCGTGTAGCGGAAAGTTGACTTTTGAAATTCATCGAGCTGCTAATACTGTTTGGACCACAACGCGGATGAAAGAAGTTTAATAGATCATTACGTGTGTGAAGATCGCATCAGCACGATTGAACAACTACTGTACGTGAACAACGACAGCTTATCGAATTTTTGATTTGCGACAGGTTACGCATCGGTTTTTGCGAAGGCAATGTCGCTGCCAGCAGTGAAAACCGCTATGGACATCAACAGACCTCGGGAACTGCACGTTGCTGCAGCAGTGACCGTTGCCGGTCCTGAGGGAATATTGCTTAATGGGAATATAGATCATTTGGCACGTGCTGCTTACAAAAAATAAAGTAAAATACCACTAATGCAGATTGACTAATTTCGCGGCGACCATAAGATTTCATACTGGCTAGGGTACGCAGGTGAAATCCTACTTCGTTTTAAGCACGCTTAGAGTTTGGGGATTGCCCGCATCAACGTTTACCACTAAAGAAATACGAAAAATATGCAAAAGCAAGGTGAAGGTGATTAACCACACCTGTTTTCCATTTGTTGCTGTCCAGTTCGTCTGTGCATACACTGTAACAAACAGCAAATCATGAAACTGATGAACGCCATACAATCAGAACGCTTTTAGTTTAATGTTTTTTAACCTTATATTATGTTTACCAGCACGTCTTAACCTGCTGTTTCTCCGCTTTCATTTGCTAGTCTACTCCGACGGTTTGCTTGAGAGCTTTGATGCCCCCAAAAACGTTCATCATTGTTGATCACACACCACCTCGGGCTATTTTGTGCTGAGTTTCTGGTTTCCATTTGAACTGACAGGTGGGAAATTTATAGATTGAGAAACTGGTAAGTTATAAATTTTTGATCACTTTAAGCCATTGTGAACTCCCGATGAATATTTATATTATTAGCACTCAAACAATTATTTAGGAAAATTAAGCAAGTTGTATTTAAGCACAGGTGCTCAGGGAACCTTTGGTTAAATCATGCAGTGAATGCCGCTAATTACTCAAAGCTTTCAGCTCAACCTGAAACAAGAAGCAAGGAACCATAGCCATAAAACCTCTCCACCGACACTTTTATCCTTGTGGGTTAAAGTCGAATACAACCGAGTATTTGTATATTATTACTTTCCTATTCGAGTATCGTAACTTCATACAGACGCGTGCAAGTTTGAATCATCGTGAAGACAGCAGAGCCCAGTCGGCTGATTCCTGGAAAGCTTGAAGCAAATCTGGAGCTTTTAATTATACTATTTTACTAATTTGGTTCACACTGAACAACCTCTGATAACCGAAGTTCAACGCACGCATGCGACAAACTGCGGAAGTATGTTTGTGAAAAGTGATAAAATACTTTAATACTTTTTCAAAGATACTGGAACAGTTAATACCTATAGCAAACAGTTTGTTTCGTTCCGAAACGAGGCGTGGATGCAGAAACATGCCTTGCTGGGAAGAAACAGGTCAGGGAAGTACGAGTCAGAAACACTGGCAGCGCAATTTCTTGAGTTCCAATCAGTACATTACTGGTGAAAAGTAATGCAACATAATCTGTGACCAACTCTGAACGCTTTTATACAATCCCCAAATTAAACGCAGCAAGCACAAATTTTCTGCGTTTTGAGCATTGAGTCTTTTCACTTTGGTTGCAGAGAAACAAATGGTGGATGAATCTGCGTCGTAGGTGCCTGACTAAAAGCATCCACGCACAACTGAAGCCTTGAAAAAGTGTAAGGCATTCCAAAACGTAAGCTAGATCATCAGTACGATAAACAGCTTGCTCAATTGTAACGCGGTCAGCAACTGCAAACGTCAAATAAGCTTTTAGGTTTAGGTGTCAAATGGAAGAGACTATTTGATTGAAAGAGCTGAGGATGATTGCTTAATACGCAAATTGCACACTTGAAATTCCATCGATAGTGGTTGTAAAAGCACTTCATATAATTACTGTTCTTCCGATTTACGCAGGTTATGTCCATCACACCTGACTGATGGTAATGAAAAGCAGAGCTAGGAACCGGAAATACGAAGAGTTTTCGGATTAAATTCTAGAGGTGGCCAGCTCAAGTTGGTGCGTTGAACCAGACAGTGGCTGCGCCTACCTATTTTTATATCAGAATATCGCTGGTAGCGATGTTCGTAAACCTCACTGGGCGTGTGTAATTACCCGTTTTCATAATTCAACTGAGCACTGTGAAGCCTTACCACCTTCTTTTTTGTCATGCAGGTGCGTTTGTGTAGTTTGATTCAGTTTTGTCAGCGCAAGCGCCTTTGCTGGTCTAGTGCTGAACGTCGAGGCGAAATTGACAGGAGTGCTTGACGACAGAGATCACGAACGTCATTGCGGTGACCGCAACTACATCCATGAGTGGGGCGGAGCTCCACATTCACACACACAATGGTTACCACGAACACGACGATGGTCCCTGCGAAACAATCAAAGGGCGCGTTATGACATCACACAACTTTGCCACGAAGAGGGTGCTGGAACCGTTTGTTCATCAGGTATGTTTGCTTTTGCTATCGAATTCGCGGGTGTTTGACCCTAGACGTGCTTTGTCGGTGTCGAAAGAATAAAATCTTTTCCGTCCTGGGTAAAATATGCAATATATGTTCCAACAAAGCAAATGCACACCCTCAGGTTTGAATCGAAAAGTCATGTGCTTTTTGTACCACGTACTTGCTTCTGACTCTGAATCAGCTGAACATCACAGCAGCAAAGCTATCACAGTTTTTCAACGGACCCGCAACTCTAGCAAGCACTTGAAAATATTCAACTAGCGAAATACCGGTGCTTTCTCGTCCCTGTGTAACAACAGAATCAATGTTAAAGACAGCCTTATAATGAAGCAAGTGGATGAAAATAGAACAAAGGATTGTGCTTGGTGAGTATGTCATTCGACGGCGGCGCCAGTATGTTGAAGCGGAATGCCAGTCCTCTTATTTGCAATTGGTTCTCCGCCTTGGATATGAAGGAAGACTCTTTAAAGTCTTCCCCTTACAGCGACCCCTCACCAGCAAAAACCTGGCGACCCGTTTGCTGTAATGTGGTACTGTCAAGTTTGTCCTTTCCACTACCTGCGTTTTAAATGCTTACCGTTTAGTGGTAATGCATATTTAGCATACGGCACTCAACGCAACAAAAACGCGTACACCGCCTGTGAGAAGTTATGGATTGCTTCTTGGAAATCGTGCATTGTGAGCACTTTCGCAAAAATGGCTTACGCTGGAGGTTTTCAACCTGTGGGTCATGGCCCAGTAGTGGGCCATGACGCTGTTTTCAGTGGGCCACAGAGCTTTTCTACCGTAAACTCAATTTCTACCATAAACTCAAAATTGCGTGTTACAACTTTTCTTTCTGTATCTTGGCGAAACTTACAACCGTACATTAAACACTATTGTGGTAAAATGCTTCAAATCTGAACCATTTCTGTCAGACAGTTTCAAATTAATTTCGTGGGCCATTAGCAAAAAAAGGTTGAAAACCCCTGGCTTACGCGAAGCAAGGCTTGATACAAAAGCTTCAGGAATAAGCTAGATTGCCATTAGCTGGTGTAACCCAAAACAACATTTCAGCGTTCCGACATGGTTCCTTTCAAGAAGATGTTGTCAACAAGGCAAACCAGTTTTCTCAAATAAAATGGCGGTACTTCAAAACTCAGCTTGTATTTTAACTTTTATGTTGGAAAACAAAACTTGCCAAATATAAAATTACATCAACAATCTCATTCTTTGCGCGAAGATGCGTGGGTTTGCCGAAAACAAGTTACCGGCTGGCACTGATAACTGCGGTTGCAAAATTGTCGGGTGTCACTTCACACGTGCACAGTATACGCTCTTCCCAGCAGAAAGCACATAGGAGAACCTTGTTGAAAACATGGGAGAATCTTGTTCAACATTATACATACAGTAAGAAGACCTCACTCAGTAAACGAGAGTTGACAAGTAAAACTAGTTTCACTTTCCTACTGGTTGACAGTGACTAGCATGAGATGCAAACGCAATTTTATCATCACCTGCAGCTATGATTAAGAGCTTGTTCCAAGAACTCTGTGTCCCCCACAGGGTTGCCAGATCTACTTTTTGTCAAGGGGCCAAATCTAGTCCAGAGAAGAGCCAAAACAGGGGCAAATTCTAAGACAAGGGGCCAAAAAAAGGGCCAACCATTTTTTTCCAAATTTATCAGCAGTTAAAAAGTCATATGAACCGATACTTAGCGTTTCACTAAATGGCAGTGTTCCTCAATCACAATTGTAGCACAGCAGCAAAACAAGTAGGCTACGTGAGGAAAAATCGTTAGACAACAACTTAATTTCCGTGTATAGCCATAAACTGAGATAAATTAATCATCATCAATAAGCGCTAAAGCGATCAACAATCATCTGAACAAAACCAACAAACACGTGCACCACCTGAACAACAGTTAAGTTAGGTAAAGTAACAGTTCTCACTGAGTGGTACCTCTGCGACTGCAGCAAGTAACAGGTATTCTGATAAACTTTCTTTCACATTAACTCAGAAACCCTAATGATCCTAACAAAATTTTGTATTTAAAAACCTTCAAAATATAGGAATTTGGTGAAAATCCGCAATGAATTACAGTAGACAAAAAAGTGAAAAAATATGATTTCTCAGACAGGACCCAGGGTGGTTATATCTAATTCTTCCAAGGATCCAGTCTATCCTGGAAAAGGGCCAAACGAAGATTTTGGGGCCAGCAAGTGTTATTTGGGATCAAATTTCTGAAATTTTATCCCAAAAGGGCCAACCTGGCAACCCTCGTCCCCCACGTAAGGTCGGCTTGGATCACGAAATCGCTTTAAACAATAATTATTTCTTTCGCGTGCTGAAACCGTTCGCGGTGTATGTCTTTTATGAGGTTATGCGCTCAGTGAGGTCGACATCGACATTACAGTCACCTTGTCTTGACATCTTTGAAAGATGTCTGAACTTTCGCTTTTCTAACTACGCGGGTTGCGCTATATGTCATGTCGCCACTCTTAAAGGAGTACAGAGCTATTGAACATACGGTCAGTGGCGAACATCTGCGTTCTGGTTATAACCTTCTCAGTGAATTTATTTGGTAGTCCAAAAGCCGATGTATTCCACATAAATGCCCAATCGACCAGACGTTTGTGGTGAATGGTGGTGCCCTGTTTGTTTATTAAACTAAATCAAAGTACATTGAACACTGTGTAGAAAGTGGGCTCCTCGGGACGTAACTTCAAAGCCACAACGATTTGCAAAACTTCTGGCTGGTTATGTTGCTGAACATATTCGTTCAGTGAAAACGATTCAAACATTGCTTTTCTTTATAAAGCGTGTATGTGTTGTTTGTGTTCAATTTTTTAACAATTGCGATGGACTGTAACCATGTAACATTTCTGTAAAGGGAAACGCATTGAGTTTTGTGACGACTGTAGCTGAAGTCATGATGAGACAAAACTGCGGCAGCTTTTGATGGTTTAGTTAGGCAGACAAGACCGATCCCTACAATCACAAATTGGCGTTTCCTGAATTTTTGTTCTTGTCCCGTTGAATTAAAACAATTACAGTTAACTCCTGCAGCTGAGAGCTGTGCTGGTCTGTATCGAAAAAATTGCGTCGAAGTGTCTTCACCCTTTCCAGACGCTGAGTAATTTTTAAGCTCTTCAAATTATTGAGTATCTGACCAAAACATATATTTCAGTTCATTGATGCTCTCCTTAGGTGTTTTAAATACTTTTCTTGCGAGAAGATTTCATATTAAATTATGCATTAAAGCAGTAAAAGACGACGGGCGCTGCATTTTGTTGTTTTATTGCTCCAAGTAAACTCATGGGGGTATTTAACATTTGAAATGATTTCTGGGCGTATTTAACATTTGAAATGATTGCGTTTTTTAAGCTGTATTACTGTTTTCTTTCGTTCTGCAAATATGCTCGTTTTTCCGTTTGCTATGCTGAGGATTTTGCCAGAGTAAATCCATGGTGCCAAGGCCACACTGAAGAGTTTTTAAATGTTTGAACCTCTTTCTATTTTGCGATTGACTTTGTTCCACTTGTGACAGAGCAGGGTCATCAACACAAATTTACTTGTGACAGAGCAGGGTCATCAACACAAATTTATTTCGGGGGATAAACGCCTTAAAGTGCGGTGAGTGAAAAAGGTGGCCACATTATAAAATAGGTAGTCTGTTGATGGTAATACCTCTAGGTGAGGGGCAGTCGTTGTCTGTTTTCACTCAGTCCTTAGTTAGAAAAGTCGTATGTTGTCTGGCCTGCCTCAATTGTGAATATACTTGGAGTTTTTAGCACTAGTTTGAGTAAAAGCCTACTGTGAAAGCTTGTTAATGTTTGTTTTTGGCATTTTGTGGAAGATGGGTTTGTTGATTCTTTTCCTGGTGTAATCTGAAGCACACTTTGGTATTTGCTTTTACTGGAGTTTGGCAACACTAAGTATGCACCGAATACTAACCAGTTTCTATACCTTGGTGAGAGAGCACGGATAATACATATTTCTTGCCGTTTGGTTGATAAGTTAACATGGTGCTGGATGGTAATGTTGCTGTAGACGCTACTACAAGAATAAATGCTCTGCTTTTGCGGCTTTTGACATTTTTCGCCTTCGGCAGTTTTTGTGTGCCAGACCAGCTGTCATCACAATTTACCAGCAGGTGGTTCATCATGCGTGACATGTCAGCAAGAGAACACACTGAATGTAATTGCCGTGATCAGCACATTCGCGCACGCACTCCGTTTGTACCGACCTTACACAAATTACGAAAATTTACCATTTTCTGCAGTTGTTTCGCCGCAATATTTTGTTTGGCGTTTTGCCCTTTTTGAATAATTTAGTCGAATTTGGACCTAATTTGCATGTAGTACCACATTGCGGACTTAAAGCTTCCAAAAATGTTATGGTTACTCGAGGCTGATTGGGGTTCGGTATTCCCTGCGGGTAAGCAACTGATAGCGTAAGCAGAGCTGCGTAGTGCGAGCTGTGTATTGTAAAAATCTGGAATGAGTTGTTTTCACAGATATATTGTTCCAGTAAAGCAACCCAAAGCAAAAGATGAAATGGTCCACAGTAATTTGAAGTACAGTGCCTAACAGGTCCAGATCTTAAAGATTGGCTGCAACTGGACTGTAAAGATCGTAGTTACTGCAAATATTGCCATATTACCTTAAAAAATGCGAACAAATCCATGTTTCTTCAACATGAAGATTCAGAATGATACAAAATGAGTTAGCAAGGTGCAAAGTTTATTAATAACATTTCTCAGTTTTTTGCCAAAAAAAGTTCAACACAGGATGATCAGGTAGCAAAAAGTGAGTTGCTGTTTGCAGGCTGCTTCGATGAATGCCGCATGCTTTTGTTCACGCGTAAAACAGGGTTTGTTTCCTGACAGACAAATTCCTTTAAAACTATCACAAAAAAAATAATAACTTTGGGAGGTCTGGTCGCTTTCCCATTTAGACCAGGTATTTGCGATGGCTTCGTGGCCGAGGAGTCTATGATAAGATAAGAAAAAGCACAGCAGGATAAACGACTTTCTTACTGCAAAAAGGGTTGGGAAGGATGTGGTTGAACGTTCACACTGCAAATTATGTAACAAATCATTTCGTCCTATGAAAGACACTTTGAGATTGGATGAATTATCTGCGGGGCACAAGCGCAATGATAACGCACTTGGCGCTACTACGCTCATGACGGCATTCACCAAACGTGCAAAGACCGTTATCATTTCCGACCGGCGTCAAGCGAACTTTCTGACTTCACGCCGTGTGCGCATGCACGAGTAATATTCTACACATCAAATACGCTGAGAAAACTGATGATTAGGGCTCATGGTTTGGTGCTGAGGTAAGTGTGTCGGGTTAGGGTTGGGGTTAGGGGTAGAAAAAGAAAAACAGTTAAAGTCTAAGACCAAGTCCAATATTTTTTAGTGGTTATAGTTATTCCCGTACTATAGCTTGTTGTGGGTATCTGACGTCTAACCAAAAAGTTTTAATTTACACAACGCACATCAAAAAAGTAATCGCCAAACTTTGTTTCTCTACTCTGAAAAGCAAAATAACTGACAAACAATAAATAATAGGTCAGAAATTTCGCAGAGGTCAGAAATTTCGCTTGACACCGGATGAACCAGATGGAATTGGAATTTGCTATCACTGTTCTCTGTCAACAGTTGATCAGAGGGAATTCAAAGGCATGGAAAAGGAAGTGTAGTTTCTGATATTCGACTGCATCGACCTAAATGTGCTGCGTTAATCTTGAAGGTTGCGGCTCCGTGTTTGGAAGAAGCAATGCGTCACATTTGGGCAACAGAAATTACTCAATGACTATGAAGTCGCGGAGTAGCTAATACCACATAGTTGACCGAATAGGTAATGACTTTTAGAACGCCGGTGCAGTTACAAAATCTGACTGCTTATGTTGGCCCCAGCTTTCGATCATAATTTTCAATTTGAACCAATTTTGTTGTATTTGTCTGGCAGGCCTGTTTATTACGAGTCCTACATCTACATTTCAGGAGTTGCATTGAACACTATCTTTTCGGCAAGATTGCACGGTAAACGGATTTGAATTGGATTGAGAAATCAAAATCTGGTCAACCAGGCCATATGAACTTGCTAAATTATGTTAACAAAACTATTTGTTGTTGAAAATAATTAAAAGCCACGTTTAGCTCTATGCACAAAGCTTTGGCCGTTTACGAGATTTCACTTGGCTATTGCGCTAATCCAGCATCCTCAACCCTGGCAAATAGCGCCTTGAAAAGGTAAAGTCGAAGTCTCCCAGATGTACAAGTGGCAACGCGCATCTCCACGTATGGCCAGCTGCACGTGACGTTAATGAATTAAAAATTTAAATGCATGAACAGTTGAGTCACTCGCTCGATTAAAGTAAGCACTGCAAAGCTAAAATTGCTAACCCTGGTGACGAGCAAAAGAGTCGGAAACGAAGGCTTCCCGATCGTTTGTTCCGGGATACTTGAGAAACCCTGCTTGCAAAACATTCAATCAAGATTCTTTGCCGCAAGTTGCCTCTCACTCTTAGTCTTTCTAATCAGATTTTGTTTTGTCATTTGCAGAAGTTGCTTCTTCATGCATGTTGTTTCCCAGTCTGCAATTTTCCGCTCTAGAACGTAAATTTTGTAGAATCATGGAGAAAGCCACCTTTATCCACAGTCTTAAAATAACGCATAACCACAGCCTCGGATAAGCTTGAATCCCTTTACAAAGGTGTGCTACGCAATTCTCAACTTTTACGAGAACATTCTGTGATAGTCCTTTGTGGAAAAGCAGAGATTGTGCGCTAAAAGTTTTCACAGTGATTCTTGCACAGTCGCCACGCTACAAATTGATGTGTTCGACGAAAAGTATCACTTCTGCCAAGCAGTCCGATACTACTGGAACGAAACTGATGCATTTGACAGCGCGCACATTAGGCATTATGTCCTGTTATTCGATATATTGCCTCGCGATCCCCTTCGGTTGTCTTTAAGCTGGAGTCACTGGAATTAATTATTAATTTGCTTGTGGCTGCTTAGGCCCTTTGTTTCGAAACAAATGAAATGCGGCATTAGAAAAAGCTAAAACCAGTCGCGCAGAAACCGTACTACATTTTTGTTCATATAGTCATAGTTATTTCCAATATTCGTGCTTGGGTGTTGGTGTTGCCAGCCTGCATTCTGACAAACGCTTGCCGATCAAACGGTTATTGATCTGAAAACGGTTTCTTGCTTGGCGTACCATGACATTAGATGCTTATCAAAAGACTTAAGGCATGGCGCCTACAAAGCATTTGCGATGACGATGCTGTGATGTGCTCTGAAAAAGTTACGTGGCATTTTTGTGTTGTCTCAACAATTTTGTTTCTGCCAGGTCAGCGGCCGGGCCCACATGCTGTCGCTTAACGAAACGACGATGTGTAAAAGCTTGTCATTTCGGGAATGGAAGTTCTACTTGGAATTGCCAGTCACTCTACGTGAATTCACTCCGCAATTGAAAGGTGTTGTTTGGTGAAGTGGCTGCGCTCTGTACAATAATTGACCGAGTTTAAAAGTAACTGCTGTGGTTGTTGCCAAAGAAATGCCTTTACTTGATTTTCTCAAGTTGTTTGCAGTACAGGCCTGCACAACTCTGAAAGCTCGAAGGGCCAAATTATCCACATAAATTTGCCTCGGGCCGCAAGTATATCTCATTTCATGTGGAGATTTCGTTGTAGTATGGAAGAAAGTTTGGAACGACAATTACTTATTCGAGGTCGAACTTTTACAACATTTTCTACAATTGAGAAAGCTCTCGCTGGCTGTAAGAAAAGCTGCAGCCCGCGGGCCGTATTTTGTGCAGGCTTGTTGTACTGTACTATATGGCATGACAGGGCCCCGAAGTTAACTGTTCTTAGATCACCTCTCAACATGACATTAAAATGGAGAATATAGCCACCGAAATGCAGTGTTTATTCCAAGTTTCAACAGATGTCGAAACAGCACACCTTGGAAAATTGCCATCTTACGTTTTTGGAATCATTCCAGCCAATGGTGCAGGTTGTCACGTGAAACACATGACAATTGCACTCATTGCGTTGTTCCATTCACCTTTGCTTCGTTATTCTTATTGCCGCTGCCCTCTGCTGCCCATGCAAATACTTGCTCAAAGATTCATCGCACGCAAGCTCACTTTTTGTAATTTTCATGAATGTTTTGCGCTTTGCAAAATTCGAGCCGCATCTAACCCTTGATATTGTTTTTGCAAGGCCTGGTGGCGATTTGCAACAGTACGTGA
>Ga0210059_1000588_pt1 | contig 47961 bp, 25 predicted proteins | sample Ectturendosymbi2_FD_188042 | JGI IMG/M metagenome (GOLD analysis project Ga0210059, IMG submission 188042) | Ecteinascidia turbinata endosymbiont from Florida, USA - Sample 2 (SPAdes) (version 2) | ecosystem: Host-associated > Tunicates > Ascidians > Unclassified | place: Key West, Florida...
TTGTAAAAATTCTCTAGTGGCCCTTCCCTGGAAAAAAATCATTCCGACGCCCATGACTGGAGTATGAAGGAGGAAGTTGCAATGTCACGCAAATTTGTTTTTTTGTTTCACAATCCCTTTATTAGAACATTTAAGCCATACCCATAGCCGCAGAGGAACATAAATGTTTGGGGTGAACAACATTCGCGCCTGAGTTTTCGGATGTTTGCCGGAGGCATAAATTAAATCAGTCCGGCATCACAACCCACGTCTTTTCAAAATTAGGCAATACAGGTTGGTGCATGTATTTTTCGAGAACAGTAGCAGTAATAGCAATTTCTATTTTAACATTGTTGCAAAATTTGATAAATATTTTAATTTGTCAGGTTTGTAAGAAAAATTCAACTATTTTTCAAAAATTTTGCTCGATATATATTAATTTTTGCTAGAATTTTTGCAAACTTCTAAGACGTCGGGTTGCAACCGCACCCCTGCACTCCATGTCCTAAACCTATGCCATACCTTGTCGCTTAATCAAAGTAAGTCTTTACGCAAACATCGAGAGCTTGAGGTTTTGACTAACTTATTATGTTTTTCATTGATATCCTCTTAGCTCAGGCTATCACTATTCTTATAGATGTGACTAAAATTTTATATTGCGTTTTTAAAAGCATAGTGCACAGACTAATGTGACTCTCTGAGGAAGGGTATTTGAAAGATGTTAAGTAAACTTTGCACACTTCTACGGCCGCTTGAATCAGGAATAAAGATAAATGTGCTTTAAACCAGGGCTTCTTAAACTTTTTTGTTCTGCGACTCCATTTTAACAAAGGTGTTTCTATGTGACCCCTTCATGGATGGCCTAGATCAGTGGTTCTTAACCATTTTTACATATCTTACCCTTTTATCAAACAAGATTGCCAAATTTACCCCCAATACGCTCAATGGTGCTCATTTATTAAAAATACGAAATTAACAAACTCTTACTGTTTAGAATGATTTATAAAAATAAAATTTTAGTTCATTTACATTTGCTGAAGTTATGATTCATGATTCAGTAAATTTACCCCTTTTGAAGATGAAATTTACCCCTAGGGGTAAATTTACTCCTGGTTAAGAATCACTGGCCTAGATGTTAATGATACGTGTAAACGTCCCATTAAAAATCTCAAGATGCATTTTGTCTACAGCGAAATCATACAAATGCACACAATCCACGAAAGTTATACAGTAATAAAACAACCAAGCGATGGAAACAGTAAGGCGAAAAAAGTAACTAATAAGCAATTCCCTTTAAAGAAGTTGGCAAGCACAACTAATAGGATGGATGCACTTGATTTTTACGCAGATCATGCATTTGTAGATTGATGCAATTAGCCAATGCAAGAAGAAAGACATTCTCAACATTTTTCAAATGCATTGTTTTTTGGACTTGATGATTGCCAATTTTGAGAATGCCGCTTCACACAAGTATAATGTTGTGCAAATGGCTAAGAGGTTATGAACGGCTAGATCAGAAATGACTGGGTATTCATTTCTTATTATCAAAAATCACATAGCTCCATTTTGAAAAGTCCTGTCAAACAACTTTTGTCGATTAATAATTCCGCAAATTCATCCTGTGGTTATATTGGCAAGTTGGTGGCCTCCTGAAATTTCAATTGTGCATGGTTTGCGGATCCAACTTTTCCTGAATCAAACTACAAAGTGCTTCTGAAACTGTGTGAAGCTTTACTTAAGTCTAAAATTACTCAGTGTGCTCTCAAAGCAGTTGGCCTATAGCTAGACCCGATCCTAGACCTAGAGTTCTAGTAAAAACGTAAAAACTGACAGCATGAAACGCGGAATAATTGCCCTTAAAATGCAGTAGAAATAGACTCAGTGCAGGCCTACTTTTAATTTTCTTGTAAAGTTCACAAAAACTTTTATATCTGGTTTGTCAATCCAATTTGTTTCGCGACCCCAAAATTACACTTGGGGTCGCGACCCGTAGTTCGAGAAGCCCTGCCTTAAACAACCTAATCAATAAGGCTTCCTATTAAGTTCATGAAGTAGTAAAGTTAGATCTGTCCCAAACAATCTCAGAATACTGACGCAAGCAGTACTGCCGGTTCACGCAATTGTCAACGCACTTGTACTCCCTGCAGGCCCACTGACTGCCGTCATGTATCGCTCCAGTTTCTTCATCCACTCCTTGAACTTTTCTTGACTCCATTTCGAATATTTTTCCTTTTCAGATTGCCCATCTTCACACAGCAGTTGTTTTTCTTTTAATGCAAAAAAGATTTTAATTGTGAAAAACTTTTCATTCGTTAGGAAAGCCTATTTCTGGGTGAATTGCAAGATATTTTTTGTTATAAACCAGAAAGTTACATATTCCGGTTTTCTACACTATCATTGAACGTTTTTCTAAAAGCGGACATTTCTTTAGCAAAAAAACGCTAAACAATCAACAAAATGCTACTCTACTACATTTGTGAAAGGTTGAAAATTGCGTAACACAGCATTAGAAAAATTAACGGTTGAGAAAAATTTTGTGAAAAGCAGCGTACTTGACGTCTTTATGGCGCCTTTCATGTGGAACTCAATTTAATGAGGAAATAAAGATTTGAAATATAAGGCAAACTCATGTTTCTCATCGCGTATCTAGGATAAATTTTATGGGTCCTCGTTTCCATCCTCGGGACACAAGTTATCTATCAAAGTCCCACCTCTAAACAGTACAGACATGTCAAGTCAACAGGCGCAATGACTCGAATGTTTTTGGAGGTGCGACGTTTTGCAATACTGCTGTGCTTAAACAGTTAGCAGCACAGTAGAAGACCAATAAAATAATAAAGTTAGGCCTGTATAATTTTGAAGCAAGGCACATGTCGAAGTCTACCTGGATTGGCGACGCAGGTCTTGCCATTATCTTTCAGGGTGTAGTTTGATGGGCAAGTACAAACAGTTTTGTTTGCCACGAAGTTACAAGAGTGGCTGCAACCTCCATTGCCATACTCACACTCATCTGTCAATAAAACAAAAGTGGTTAGCACTGGCGAGATTTGCAACATGTCAGCAATTAAAATTCATTCGCTGTTTTTCCATGTCCATTTGTTGGGCCAAGCCACGCTTTCGCTTATGAAATGTCGCAAGACATGTATGCAGATGGGTTATGAAATCCTGATCAGCTTGAATGATAGAATATCCAAGACTTATTTTAGCAGGGCTTGGTCAGACATGTACGACAGCCTACGTTTCCCCAGAATAGAACAGAGACTTTATTTGGTGTATCTAGAAAAGCCTAATGTAAATGTTAAGAAGCTTCATCAAGCAAGACAACACACATAAATGTATGAATGAGGAAGTAAAAGATGAAATACCAGAGGTGAAGTTCAAAGTCCGCCGCAGGTGAAAAAAGTCGTGTATGGGCTACTTTATGATGCAAAACATACGATTTTAGACATAAATAAGAACATTCAGTGCTGAAACAACGGTCGATCATGCTTCACAGTTTTTACATCTGTGTTGTCAACGCATAGTCGCATGCTGATAGTTTATTTAGAACGTCCATAGAAGGTTTTGCTTTGGATACTTCTCCATGAAAATTGCTCAACAGTACAGGGCTTTCATTGCAAAGAGTTCATGGTGTTCTGATGTGTACAGTAATTAGTGAAAAATATTTCAAAGTGCAAAACGTTTTTCGGTAAAATCGGACCTACATTCTGTACAATATCCCACCGTGCCACATGAACGACAGACAAAACTTCGGAACGTTTTTAGGGGTTGTTGCGTTTTTATTTCTTCAGTGGAACCTCTAGACCAGGGGTCGGCAACCTTTCCGGAGTCGCGGGCCAAAAACAAACTCTGCAAGGTATGTCGGGCCGTGCTAGTTTCCCACCATCAATTCGTTCGCTTTGCTGTTGTTAAATCTTGGGCATTTTTGGAATTAAAACAGATTAACTCCTGATTTTCATATTTCACAACGAAAGCCAGAAATGCGACATACAGTACATTTATAGCACAGTGCGGTTTCTCATAAGTATGCAAAACAAGATGTTGCAAGGAGGGGAGATTCATAAAATATAATACCACTTGGCGGGTCGTACAGTTAGTACAATTTGGTAAAGTGGCTGCGGGCCGGATGATTTTGCTTGGCGGACCGTAGGTTGCCGACCCCTGCTCTTGACCAAGGGTGTCCAAACGTTTTTCAAGGAGGCCAAATTTGGTCGTGTGAAACTGATCGCGTGCCAGCAGTTCCTTCAACATTTTTCACTGTGAGGTGCAGATTAGCATGGTGCAGTCATATTGCATAGGTTATGACGCAGAATCGCTCCTTTGCCACCGCTTTCATGCTCATATTCGTTCTCAGCATATCAAAACACAACGGGAAACATCTCAGGCAGTGAGAATATGCCGTCGCTCCGACACAGAAGCGTAATCAAGGCGTTGAGAGGCCATATACAACGCAATCTGAAACAAAAGCAACGGGCTATGTGAAATATATCCCGCGGCTGCATTTGGTCGGCAGGCCACGTAGTGGACACCCCTGTTGTAGACAATACACCAGGGTCAACAAAGGCGGTAAGTGGGAACGGAAAGTGGAAAACTAGGAAGCTTAGAGCTAATGTATCCAAAATATGTTTGCATTTAGAGCTAATGTACCCAAAATATGTTTGCATTTCCATCATTTAGCATTACCCTCTTGACAAACCAATAATATTTATCCAGGGTGTTGCTGGCGAAGCTCTTAATGTTCGAGGAAACACATTGCTTTGCAAATTGCTGGCTCACAAATTTTCGTGTGAGCAGTTTCGGAAATACTGGCGAGGCAACACCATAGTCTTCGCAGTTGGTGTATAACTTGATTTTAGCTTCTGGTTGAGTTTTCAGTTACGCTAAGTCTTCTGATTGCAAATTGCATGCGAACCCAAAACTTTCCAGACACAGGAAAATGCAATGCTTTCAGAGATTGACAGTTTCGACAAAATTTTTATGGCATTGTGAAAAAGAAATTAGTAGCCAACTCTTTGCAAACATCTACAGAGGGGTTTGAGAAGTGGGAACTAGTAGCTTACTTTGAGTTCAAGCTTCGAAAGATCGTCTTTTAAATTTCCAGCCCTGTTTCTAGTCAATAGTATCAAATATTGATGCATGATCAGTGGTGTAGTGCTGCCGGAGCTCCGGTCCGCCATCTCTACCAGTGTATTAGTCGTTGCTTACAAATTTAAGTAAAAAGCACGCAGTCTCTGCTTGTACGTTCCGGCACCTGCAAGAGTTCCGGAATCTATAAAATTGCCGCTACACCCCTGAGCATGAACGACGATTTCAGTGCGTAGTGAATTGGCGGAGTACAGCAGAGCAGTTTTTTGTGGTTTCCGATTTCTATCAGCAGTTTTGCGACCAAGTTTCTTGAAACTGAAACCTATTGTTGAGTAAGAAAACCGGTACGGCCATGGCCGTACCGGACGAATAGACTGCGCCGGCCTTGCAGTAGCGATTACTAAAGCTGGCAGAGAAGCAAACATGTAGAGCAGGGGTGAGGAAGCTGCGGCCCGCTTGAACATTTGATATGGTCCGATCCAAAATTTCGTTACCCAAGTCAGAGTACAACATCTTGTCAAGACGAAGGAGCATGATAAGCAGGTACCTAGATAGTAATTCAAGAGAAGCCACTCTTCCTCATAGTTAGATAAAGGTGGAATTTTAGGATAAAATCTATTGATTTTACAGTCCGCCAGCGATAATGCACAATTCATGCGGCCCGCGATAGTAGTTAGGTTCCCCAGCCCTGATGTAGAGAAATCAGTTGTTGTTGGGTGCCCTTCATACTTAACAAAACATAGGAATATAATAGAGTTGTATTCTAGTATCACTTCTGAATCAACAAAATTTTTCAAACGAGTATTTTATTTGAAACAAATAAATTTCATCACGGGGGGCCCCCTTGCAGCGGGGGCCCGGGGCAATTGCTCCGTTGCCCCCCCTTAATCCGGCCCTGTTGGTAACCAACTACAGTAAATAACTGTGAATTGAAACCTTGCAACAAAAGGATGAGTTTTGTTAAAACTCAAATAGTTCCGATTTATTTCAATGCTGTCTCGCTACTTGCTCTGAGAAGAATCTTTTCCCACATTTTGGGAGAAAGGTTCGAATTTCGCATTATCACTGGCCATGAACGCATTTTCAACTGTTGCAATACATAAAATGTTTTTGGTTGTGAGGGTCGTGGAAACAAAGCTTCAAAGCTTTACCAAGCCAATGGCATCCATGTACGTTCTCTCTTGTCCCGCAGTACTGATCCACGCTACAAGAGCTCTGTTCGCATGAAAGTACTCCCAAAGTGCAATTGCAGAATTGACGGCAACTTGAATCATATCCCGAAGAATTCGCCTTTGAAAAATATCGTACTGTTGTTGGGAAAGATTTAACCAAAATGATATTAACCCTGTGGGCGTGGCATATTTCTGGACTTCGTCAAAGTCTGCTCTATATTGCTCTGCAAGCTACCTGGCACCTTCCGTGATACTCGCATTTGCTTCCAATTGTTGAAAAACAAACTTTTGTATTTTAAGCCTTTCACCAAAACGTGAGAAATTTTCAAACCAAGTGATGGAGGTGTTGTTACAAAGAAGAATATATGGCAATAATGAACCACTTTTAAGGAAAGGAAGATTATGTGATAAAGTAAACCAAGTAAACATATTGGTGATAAGCTTCATTTATCTTTATGCGAGACACAGTGTGGTTAGCTTTAAGGCTGCATGATAACTAATTCAATACAACAGCAAAACAAAAAAGCTTTTTCTCGCGTGGGATTCTCGAGTGGAACAGTTGAATACATATGTTTTGCAAAAAGCTTTTTTGTTAAACTTTATCTGTGATTGTAATTTGATAAATTTTGAACGATGCTTTGTTGCTGACTTACTGTTTTGTTTTCATATCTGAAGTATGAGATGGAAAATTGAAACGCAAAGGAAAAACGACTTTTAAATCAATCTTTAAATTGTTTATTCCGCAAGGAACGTTGATTGCAAATCAAACAAGAGTTCAAACCGAAAAGTGTGAACTATTTTGTACACAGTGGGAACGACTAATTTATTTTTACATTTCCGTGCGATCTTACGATCTGAAATTTTGATTTATATTGCCCTTCACTCTTAACGCCATGCTCTGAAATCGCAAATTACGGAAAGAGCACATGCATCAAAGATTTGTTGAAGGCTTGTTTGAAAAGCTGTTACCACTTGTGCTGTTGTGTGCGACAACAGACGAAAGAAAACACAACTGCAAGTTTTGTAAGTTCGAAAAGTACTGTGCCAAGAAACAGAGGAATATGGAGACACACAGTTCATGTTTATCTACACGGCCAACGAAAGGACCCGGACAATGTGGTTTGCAGCATAAAACAAAGGCCATTTGCAAAAAAAGACTTTTGACATGACAGAAACTTAATTTGAAAAAATTTTGAAGTCTCCCACCTTTATGTAAGCTTTATCTGGTGTGAGGCATCCGCAGTCATAGTCTTTAACGCATTTTCCATCGTTGTATAAGTATCCATCAACACATTGACAACCTACCAATTTTTCAAGAAACGAGAGAGGGTTGAAGCAACTCGAGCTGAAAATTTGTTACAGAATTTATTCACAGTGAAACGTGGAAGCCAACACGATCTCAAAAATGTTTATTTTCTTCTCTTTAAGCGTACCTCAGTGAATCCTGTGCATGCAGGTGCGAAACTGCAACCGGTAATGGGGTTACAGTTCGTGAGTTCTGCAGTTTGGGGTAAACAGAATAATTTCAATTCATATTTATTTCCAAATCCACTCTGGCCAGGAGCGTTGTCGCGTGACAAGGCTCCTGCTATGGATCAAATATTCTTTTTAAGGTCCGAACGAGCTCTTCAGCCATGGGAGGCATCCTTTTAGGTGGGAGGAGCCGGTAGGCAAGCGAGAAATATTTCGTCGCTCTAGCAATCTAGCAGCCCTTGCGGTTCAACCTGGCCCCAACTAAATGGCTTCGCTTTTTCTTAGGACTCAGTAGGGGGATGCGAAACGTGGTCTGATGGACCGCACAACTTGGTGACCCGAACCCTTCCCCGATATCGTTTTGGAAATTTCCAAAACGGCCATTATCCTCTCTGGTAGAAGGTTTTCCGCACACGCCGCACGCCAGTTAACCCAATCCGGTTTCATAATGATTAGTTCAAGATGTATGATCCTTTGATATTATTTTCAATACTATCTCAAAAAGTTAAAAAGAAATGAAATTAATGTTTTTAAATTAATATGAAGTTGAATTCAAAAACTGCTTCTCAGTTGTGAAACAAAGTCAAACAAAAAAACGTATGTTTATACAATGAAAATTTGGGTTGAGCAGCATCTGCGTTTTATATAACTTATGCTTTTTCAAACATAAAAATTGTTCAAACAAAGAACTAAATAAAGCAGCTTTTCAGTTGCATAAAATAACGAGATAAAACGCTGATTGCGGATAGAAATACTTCTTTTTAACTAATGATGCGGAATTATATTGCAACCTTATCTATTCACAGGAACATGTTTAGCGCAACTTGAACACAGGATTGCGGAGTCGGAGGCAAAATGTCCGACCCCAACTCCGACCTTTCCAAAATTTCCGACTCTCGATTCCTTAACACAAAGTGAATGGAATTTGGCTGTCGAGATTTCTGCAGCATCTAACACTCAATGGAAGTTATGGTACAAAGCACGAATTCTCTGTTTCAACAATAGTTTCGTGAGAAATGGTACCATTTCAACAGGAATTCCCAACTTAGGAGTGCGATGCAAAGAAATGATCCAAATGGACTTCCGGAGTCGGATAAAAATCCGAGTCCGACTCCTAGTGGTGCTAGGAATCCGACTCCGACTCCACCCAAAAACCTCCGACTCCTGACGACTCCGACTCAGCAACCCTGCTTGAACAGAGTAAACTATTAAACAAACTCTTAGAAAAATCTACGAGTATAAATTAGATGAAGTATACTTTAGCTCAGGATTTTTTAAGGCGTTTTAGGGACCCGATTCGGGTCCCTAGAAATGAAAATCGGGTCCATAGAATCAGCAAAAATTGTCACCAGGTCCTTAGAATAAGAGAAAATCGGGTCCCTAGAATCGGAGAGAAGTGGTCCCTACAGGTCCAGAGTGGGTACCTAACATTTTCCTTAAAAAAACCTGCTTTAGCTGGAACTGCATGTTGTTTGTTTAGAAGTTCAAAAATCACCCTGACTTGATTTTTGTGTGATGTATGAGTGGGAGTTATTTCACTTCAGGAGAGTCAGTTACTTTAACGCTAAGCAATACTTTGGAGAAAATTGTTCACAGGAAAGCGAAACGCAATTTAAACATTGTTTTTGCCTTTTTTATTTCCTGGTATGGCTGTTTCCTTAATAGTACGTTTCAGCGTAAGTTGGATATTTAGAATGTTTGAGTTGCTCTTCTTAAATCATCTCGCATTTTCCTTTGACTTGCTTTGGAGCTTGAAATTAAGACGACGACGAGTCACACCACGTACCTTCCACACAGTCTTTTCCTAGAAGCTCGATCGCCTGGCACACTGATGCATTTCGGTCCGAGCAACTTGGTTGACACTGAGAGATGCATTCGTTGTAGAAGGCGTGCTCAGGACAGGCTGGGACTGAGAGAAAAACTCTGTAAGTTCACTTAACAACTCCAGCGTAAAACACACAACGTGCCTGATTTCCAGTGTTGTTTCAGGTAGGAAAAAGTGTTCGTTAAACTAAAACGACTATCATGATGAAAACAGCTTGAACAACTGAAAAACGCAACATGAAAATGTTTTGGTGTAATTTTTTTCTTATTGTAAGTTTTTTTTACTAAAGTAAGTTTTACCGTTCAAATAGCCACGGGAGAACGCCGCTGTTGAAAGCAGTTCCCAAAAATATTTTTTTTACCGACTGCTAGAGCACTTAAGATCCGTTTTATCGTGGGAAAAACTCAGAATACAAAGGTAAAATCACAGGCCGTGGTTGTTGAGTTAAGCGATGGGTAAAAATTTAGCACTTTTATTTATCCTTGCAACAGTTTTCACCGTGAAAATGATCCTAAACGCAGGTCGTTTGCAATGATATATGGTGCATAAAGAAAACTATTTTAGGGCAAACATTACCTCTTCCTGTTGTTTGAATCCATCCAATGAATGGTCCACCATTTTCATGACATCGTTTTGCGTAAGAATGTATCACACGGTTTTCGGTAACTATGCTGGCCCCGGAAATGCAAGAATCGAACACGCAGTCGTCATAAGCGCTATGCTGTTCGACAAATTGGTGACAAGGTTTAAAAGGACCATCGAGATCCAAAAGAATGTTGCAATGTCTTCTTGATCGAGTCAATTCGTCTGCAGTGGCACAGGGAGGATTTTCTTGTCCGGGTACACGGTCTTCGCAACTAAAAATCGTTCTTGGAGATTAATTAATGCTTGTTTCTACAAGCTGCTGGTAGGAAGAAGAGCATCGTTCTTGTGTTAACGTTCTTACAGATAAAAGTATCGCTAAAACTGACAGTTGCAATTTTTCCAATGCTTTTCTTTGCTTCGTGGTTACACGAATAAGGAAATTTGCTTACTTGAAATAGAAACACAGATGCGTAAAGAGCGAAACCTGTTATGCTGAAGAAAAAGACAACGTGTAAAATGCTATATCTTGACAGCACGGGGATATTATTCAGCAACGTTTCAATGAATTTGGTTTTCTTCTTAGTTGAGTGCATTTCGATCTATTTTTTACACTTAAACAAGCTTTCAAAAGCAATGAACGCCTTCCAAAATATTTTTAGATGTGATAATGTTAGGCGAAAATCTTAGGCATCATCAATCTGTTATTCGCAAAATCGTGACGTAAATTTGAGGAAATGCAGCTGATTGCAATTTTTAGCGTTATAACTCTATATGCCACGTGGCCACATTAATGATGCCACTCCGGCTGTGATAAAGTACAGCGGTATTGTAGTTCTGCATTCAGACCATCGAAATACATGTTGGTAATTGCAGTTGTTTGAATAATAAAGCCAGTAAACACATGGTGAGGAATTTAAAGCTGTGATGAGAGTAATCCCAATCAGAGAAAGCTCAATCATAGAATCTAGTTCCATTTCATACAATCGCAGTATTTCTAACAGTTCGATTCAACAATAAGTGATGATTTTTCAGGTCCAAACTACTACCTTGTGTTGTTGTAATCAGAGACTTTCCAACTGCTTACGAAGCTTGCAACATCGTCAGTGACAATACCGCTGCTCGTCACAAAATCGTTGAAGGGAAGATCGTCAAAATCTCCGCACAAGCCTTCAACTACTCCATGAAGTTGACGCCAAACATCAATGTATAAACTGAAATATATATGTTAAAAGCAAGCTGAAATAGCTTTTCACTGAAAAAGTACTACAATCAGTGGTATCTGCTTTTGCGTATAAACTTTTGCAACCTTTTTGCGTATTAGCCTTATACTTTGACGCAAAAGGTTTAGTAACTGTAACTGGCGATGTCAGCGTATTAAAGTAGTGTCAATCGCCACTAAAAGGTGTAACATCTTGTTTTCAAAAGGCTGCTTACAAGCATTCTATAGATATACATCTTTCTTGGTATGGGTATTACTCCGTCTGGATATTGCACGGTCTGTTAAAAAAATATTCATTTTGCCCAGAGATGACATCAGTACAAAAATAGCAAATTAAAAAATATATCTCAGGAAGCAAGTTTGTTGAAATGTTTTGTGAGGTAGTAATACGAGTAGAATAGTGATTGCTTATCCCCACAAGAAGAACAAAACTGTTCTTGTGACAATATTTATGTTCAGTGCTATTTTGTACTGATTTATCCTTAGTTTAAAGGAGAATTTTCAGAGGCGACACGCGTTTACATTCTGGAGCTGTTCATTAAAAAGCTTGGACTCTAAGTTACGAAGCTTGTTTTATCTTTAAAGCGTTTCTCTGGATCAACCACTTTTTAAAGTTCTTCTATTGCTTCAGCACATTTCCAGTATTTCTTGAAGGCTCATGTAACAACGAATTCCTCTCCGTGTGCTGAGAATTGAAAGCTGTAGATTTGCTTTCTTAATTGATTTGGAACAAAAGAATTGGCAAAAGCAATTGCTGCTGAAAAATCAAACGTTGACTTTCCAGTTATAAAAAAATTTCGGTAGCTGAGGATGTGTTTGATGCAGTCGATAAGTTCAAACATTTTCTGATGAAAAACGATTCGTCATGGTTATAGCTTGAAAATGGGAAGGTATTTATGAAGCCTCAACAATTAAATCCTGAGACATCAAATTGACGTTTGGGAGAGTAAGTTACTTTTCGGCCCATATCTAAAAGTGCTGTCACTTACTTTGTGTTTGAAGCATTTGCTGCTACCGCTTATCAGTTTTTGAAGCACTATTTAATATCATAGCAAATATTTTGCACTTGCCAGTTTAACAAATCCACCACAGGTGTGGTCAGAAAAGTTTCGAAACAACACAACTGACGAAATTGATGTTGATGTGAAAAAACTTTGACAGAAAACTCTTGTGCTCAAATTGTTACAGGTAATAATATTGCTTTCGTTTACAACTAAAAAATGATTCAAGTTTTCAAAAGTTTGCTGCTTAAACTTTCCTGCTTTTGTTCAATTTTCCAAGAAAATGCTTGGGTACTTCCTCTCTAATTGCGACTGTGTACTGGTTTAACAAGGTTTGCTTTTTAAACAGGCAAAATCAAGTGCAATTACACTTCTATTTTGAACGATGGTTTGTTAGCTCAAATGAACCAAAGTTATTGCATTGAACAATTGCTCACGTACTGTACAAGTGGCATTAGAGTTTAGATGAAGTTCACAAACGGCAAAGGTTTACTCATGAGAGACAGCTAGCAGTAAACATTTGGCACTCGTGTAGGCGACTGCACACTTCACCTTAACTGTTACTTACTGTTTTTCGCCGTTCCATCTGATAACCAGTCCAAATTCAAAGGATGCCACCAAAAACTCACCGACCTTTGTAAAGTTAACACCTCTACTTGTCATGCCCGCTAAAAGAGTTTTGCCATCAATCTGGATGCAAGAAGAGATTAAGTTAGTTTATAAAAATCACAGTGAATTTTTCTTCGAAATTGAGAATTGTGACATGTGTTGGTTTTTTCAAAAAAGTTTTTAGATTTGTTGATATCACCGCGTGTAGTCATTAATTAAAGCTGAGAAAGATGGTTAGTTAATCACCCCTCGTTTTCAAAGTATATTGAAATTCGTACCGTCACAGTTCCTTTCGGTTTCATGACTAGCTCGTGAGTTTCTCCTCCGAATGACACTTTGATCTCTGAAATTCTGGATTGCAATATGCGTGATTTCAGTCTCTGATTCATCACAACGACAGAGAATGCAGGTAAACTTTTTGCGTTCGTAGAAGATCTGCATAAAAATAAAGCGAATAACGAGTGGATGGAGAAGAACGTCAGAAAACTGTGGACACAGAACACATTATAAACTGGAATGCTGTTTTTTCTTTGAAATATGACCCTAATAGGTGGCGTCGTATGGGAACCCCATCTCAAAACGTAAAAGCACTGGAAAGATAATGAATAAGATAAAAATGTTCCTAAAGTAAACTTCATTTGCCCAAAACCACAAAACTACTTGCAGAAGTTTTAAATGCATGGCAAATGTTCGCAAACTTTGCATGAAAATTGTCTTGCAAGCACGTCAACACCTACAGATTGTTTTCCAAAAATTTTAACACTGCAAGAAGCAGTTTTCTCTTGAGGTATATGGTACAAGTCGGTAGGTCAATCCAAAATTAAGGCAAATTTGGCGGAATCTTTTGCCTTGCATTTGCCAGGGAGGGCTGCAACCCGTAATAACGAGCCGCTCTGGATATGACTATAAAAAACTAACATACAAAGAAGAAAATAATGGATCATTTTTCTTTTTCAGCTCTCAACCTTCAAGAGAATCATACACAGTTTTGTGCTTGTAGGGTATGAAAAGTTCATTTTATTCAAGACAAAACTACCAACAGGGAGTAGAAGGTTCATTTCAAAGGTGGTTTGGTTTGAGTTCACCTCAGCTTTATGGTACTACACCCTAACTAAAGAAGTGTTTTTTTCGTTGCGTTGCCACTTCGCCTGCATGCTCATTTTACATATTTTTGTAAAGTGTCTTACTTAACCATGGTGTAAGAGCACGATGTGTTTGAATGGTAAGTTGTTCCATCGAATGTCTTGTACCGCCGGCCAGCCACGGCTTCGCACCTCGTTCGTTTCTATAATTCACAGACCAAAACGTTGGTAGAAACTGATTGGGTTCAGAATGCAATATGTGCGCAAATTCGAAACGAAGTGCCGAACGGCTATCTGTTTATACAATGTTCAGGCACTTTGGTGTGAAATAAGTGTGCTGTAGGGTATCAGCACGTTACACACGCTTGATTAAACAGGTTGATCCTACAAATTTTAACGTTCAGACAATTGCAAAACTCTTATTATCATTGAATTCTCCTAAAACGTCACAGATGTCGGGAAGCATTAACTACTGTAGATTTGGTGTGTGACAGCTTCCAAAAGTGGAACCGTTACCTCGAGAGTGAAGAAAGACAAGCAATATCGACAAAACCTATAAAGCTTGTTTCTCGCGCTTGCAAAGTAAACTCTGGTCGTTTCTAAGTAAGATTCATTTTCAAGGCAACAAAAGAACGTAAACAAGTTTATAGACTCACCCGGGGTTTTTGAACACAGGCGTGGGCTCCATCTCGCACTGGACGACAAATTTGACTTTTCCGACAACCTGGCACTGTTTGACACACTATCCTGTCTTGACCATAACAAGTGCATGACTGAGTGCAGTTTTCGTTCATAAATGTTGCTCCTATAGACAAGGCGTAAGACAAATTTTCCTTCAAGGCCAAATCGTTCGCGGCAAGTGTTTTACCAAAAGTTTGCAAGCTTGCACAAAAACTAAGCTTCAGAGTTCTTTTAATACCCCTTCATTTGAGAAAACTGCAGTATGGAAGTCTGATTTATTTGCAACTATAAGCGTTTTGGTTCGAAAAAAGTGATGCGAATTGCACCCGCAAAGAGACAAGACACAATTTTAACACAGGATAGTTAATCACCGTATGGCAATGTAACGTTGTTCTTTTGACAACCACAGGACTGCGCAGGGACGCAAACACCATCTTTAAGAACGTAGTCTTTGTTGCATACACAGTATTCCGCGAAAGTGCAACTGCAAAACAAATTTGTTTGATAAATATTTCCAAACGAATTTTCACCTACATTTAGCTGTACCTTTTACTGGTACAGTGTTTGCCACAAAGCGATTGACAGGTTTTGTTGATGCAATCGATTATACCAGACACAGGAAAAAACGAAAGAGGTTGCCTTGAGGCTTGCTGTCAACAAAGGACATACCTCGCTTGTCATCAGCAGCATCATACCGCTGCAAATGCACATTTTACAGTGAAAAGTGCACTGATCATCACTTCTAACACCAACTTTTGGAGTCACTGTTTTCATTTGCATTTTATGTACACAACATATTTAAGGAATTTTTGAAAAAACTAATGCCACTCACTCGTCATCATCGGAATCAGGAATTCTCCCACACACTGGTGGACATGCTGGTGCGCATCCTTCGTAATGAGTGTTATCCGGGCAAGAAAGGGGAAAGTCCAACGCTTTACGCCAGTCGCAAAGGCGTATTCCTTGAGATAAGCACTGGTGAGCGTACGACGCAATGACCTGCATGTTCAGCAACTGGCGTTACTTTCGTCAACGCATCTCTTAGTCTTTTGGCCAATGTGAGAAACAAGGTGATTTTTATGAATGCAATTTCGTGTCGGGGAGCGCCCATTAATAGTGTTTTTGTTATTGAAATAAAGGTTTCATATTACAGCAACAAATAGCATAGCCATGTTCAGTGATGACGTATTGCAAAATGTTGCTCCAACGATGACCACTACTCATTCAATTACAAGCAAAAAGTGAAGGTCCTGAGTAACACAATTAAAATTTCACTTACTGCTTCGAATGCACGTTGGGAACCGTGAGCGTTGCACAAGTCTGCAATGCAATCTTGTTGGTATCTTCTTGAAATTGACGAGCGTATTACTCTGTTGCACGCCGACAGAGGTCCACTTGTATTGGTTATAATTCCACACATCTCAACTTCCTTCCTGTGTTTTCAAGTCGCAGTTGCTATATTACTTTTTCTTTTTGTCTTCTCACGAATATTCTAGTTAACGTATTGCGAGCAACTCTGCCCAAGCAAAACGTTTCTTTTGAACATGGTAAGTATTTATCGCGCGAAATACTTCCAGGTACCGACGGCAGAACTATATCTGTAAAATATTTCCATGTACCAAAACTATACCTGATTGGTGCTAACCTTCACGAGAAAATTGGAAATAAACAACGTCGTTGTACATGACTAGCAACGTACCTACATGATTTCAAAATCTATGTTTTTGCGCTATTCAAAATTTTGCACTTCGAAACAAGCATTACAATTGTCAGTGTTTTGTTCATTTGTCAACTGAGACTTTTTCACACATTAGTTTTATCACTTGGAAATGAATCAGTGGCACGCAGAATTATCTACTAATGTTATATAATAACAGAAAAGATTGTTGAGTGCTGCTTGACTGATTGTTATTCCATGAACATTCGAACAGATCATAGCCTCCAATAGAAAAGTCATGTCTGATTTCAAGTTTCTGCTCAAAATCCTATAAAAAAGCACAGCATACCAGCCCAGATGATCGTCTGATGTGCAAGTAAGGTTGGGAGCGACGTGAAGTTCTGGACAGTGCTTAGTTTTGTGGCTGTTGGCAAATAGCTCGACATTGTTCGTCACAGTTCTGTCAAGAGTTACAAGATCGTCTTGTGGATCGCCGTTGAAGTTGCCGCACAACCCGCGCACCTGATAACACGTGATACCAAGTTCGAAAGTAAACAAAATCCTTGCTTTCTACTAAATAAAAATTTAACAAGCCTAAAAGCAATCTTCCGCTTATAATGTGTTACATTCTGACCTTCCAACCCTTCTAAAATCACAAAATTAGTTACTCTATAATTTGTAAATTTGAAGCAAGTTATCCACAAATTGACAAGCTGGATAGTACGTGTTAACACGATACATTTGATAGCAGCAACAACGCATCTGTCAGGAGAAATTAAAAGTGCATTTGGTGGCACAAACAATCGACACCGCAACAATTGATATCTAGCATGTTTGAACAGCAGAAAATGGTGTAATGGCCTTTGAAACATGTTTCCCTGACAAACATGGTTAATAAAATATTTACAAAATCCAACAAAATACTGTAAATTGTTAAAGATTACCCGGATAGGGAGTAGGCAGCAAACACTCACCAATCCAAAGTAAGTAACCGGAAGTTTAAGCAAAAGCTGATTTCCATCAAATTCCACTCGATGACCTTTACTGGTTGATAGAACAATGAAGCGGCCTCGTTTTTGCACGAGCAGCTGATGACCGTCTTTCGTCACAAGCTTCCATTCCAGGCGAGCATTTTCTTCGTTTATCTGATCAACACCAGTTATTAAAAGGTGAAATCGTGAAATTGAAGCCAGTTCGTTTTTTTCATTTTTAATGCACTATGGAAATAGTTGCAAAATATTTATATAGCTTTATCAAATATCATTATGTTCGTCGTTGGAATTAGTTTGGTTGAATGTACCTTCCTTAATAAGAGAATTAAAATTAGGTATTGACTTCAAATATGTTTTTTTAAGAATCCCGTGAAAATGAAAATCATTATGAGAGTAAATTTAATTTTCGTTCTCACAGTTGGGCTGATAAACTCTCAGAGTCTCACATCTTCTGCGCAAAGATGTTAGGATCTGAGAGTATATCAGCCCATCTCTGTTATTTTGTGCTCATAATGACATCAATTAGCTTAAACCATTTACTTCACCTCCTTATACGTTTTTTGTTGCCCCACAAGATGTCACTACCTTAACTTGAACTCCATGACTTGTTTTCATCAAAGTGACCGTTGTGTTAAAACCACTGAAGGTAATGTTCACTGATTGGACTTCAATCGTTGTGGCGTTGTCTGCGCTCCTCGTCATTTGTATTGTTACACCACCATGGTCGTTTTCGCCCCCGGCAGAAGCGAGTGTGTAAGAACACGGCATGCGAAGGTCATAAGCGCGATCATCAAAGGTGATGATGTGGCCATTGCCCCACACTTTGCAAGTCTTTTTTCCTGCAAGAAGCAAAGCATTGGCTGCATTTAACACACTTTCATTAATTCGGAATCTACCACTGCAAAATAATAAACGCAAGATCACCTCATTCCAACGAAAATAAGTCCGTTGTTGGTAAAATTACGCTCGAATTTCCATATTGCTTCAGTTAATTTTGATAAAATGAGTCGTATTGTGAAAATAAAAATGAATTGCAGATAAAACATGTTTCAAACTATACATCAATTCTCGGTTCGATCCTTGATTTTACTTTGTTTTTTAAATTTTCCGAAGCTATGCGGTAAACAGTTTGTGACAAGGTTAAAAAACATTCACCCATCAATTTTTATGAGATCAGTACTTTGTTTCGAGTTTATTTATTTCTATAATCTTCACTCAGTTTTGGTGCTTTAGAGTGACTATCTAAAGTTTGTCAGCTGACAGTATGTGGTAGTTTTGTCGTCAGTATGACGCAAGTTTCTACAAACAATTGATAGCACCGTAACTCCCTCACATAAACCTCGCGTGGTACATAGGCAGTTATGAAAAGCTTTTGGTAGATATTTTCTCCGAGCGTTTCAAAAGTGATTAAGAGTAGCTGAATTTTTGTTAAAAAATGCTCATCAAAGTTTGTTTTGTGCTGTTGTTACCGGCATGCTCATCAGAACCGGAAAGAACCACATGGGTGTTGGGCAAATTGGTGGTGAACTACTAAAATGCATTAGGTCCAGTATCTGGAAACGTCTCAAAGATGTTAAGAGATGTCAACCGAATAAACGCTGGCTCCTTGTTACAAGAGCATGAAAAAGCACACAAATTCTGGCTGCAAATAATCCGCAATACGGTTTATGAAAAAGAGTTCTTTTGTAGATTAGACACAATGACCCGAGTTTCATGCAGACACATCCAGCGCATTAATAAAACATATAAGCCTTTACAGTATCATCAGCAACACCTTTACAAAAGTCTTTGCAGGGCTTTAGAAAACTTCTTGGAATAGATTTGCACTGCAGGGCTGGTTCACAACTGCCAACTATTATATAACCAGAACAGTCAGACATTTACAAAATCAACCCAACTTATTTACAGAAAACATAGAAGGAGAAAGTGCCAGTGCTTGGGGTAACAGATTACTGTTTTAGGAGATTTCACAAAAAAGTGATCCTACTTTGGTCTTGATTTCATCGCTTGATATCAAATTTTCAAGGAGGATTTGTTGCGTTTCTTTTCACCACGACTATTACATTTGAGAGCATATTCCAGAGTGCAGAGTGCTTAGAACGTGTTCTTATGAATATAGAGAAAAGAGCTTGAGTTCCAATTGCTTCACTGAAATTTTGACAAACCTAGCATGTAGAAATTCAAGTTGTTTATCAGCTTTCAATAAACTCTTTATTATTCTGAAACAGCGGCACTCAATGTCAGCTCACTTGCACGTGTTTCTAAGTGTTGGACCACTACACCTTTTTGAAACGAGACCACTCCTCGCAGGCTTCAGCTGAAAGAAATGTTTCATTTCTCTACTGTCGATAGACTCATGACAGTTTCTGCAAAAACGTGCTAAGTGTTCAACTTTCGGATGGATTCATCTTGGTTCGGAGCGAAGCATCAAAACCTCGCACTTGTGAATAAATCTGTAAAAATCTTGCTTTTGTATCTGTAGAAGACCTGCCGTGAGTTAACCACGATAGTATCACTCTTTGTGTTACTTTGATAAAGAATTCTGCTTCAAACTTAATGCCACGGTGCACTTACTTAGCGGTAAGCACGCAAGATCTCCATTCCTGTTTGCTCTGCATTCTCTGCCGTCGGTACATCCAGCAGGAACACATGTAACCTCAGTCGCATTGCAAGTGCAGGTGGATGAACAATTGCTTGTCAAAAACGTTTGGCCGTTCTGGACACAGCATATTGAACAAAAGTTAAAGATCAAGATATTTTGATAATGGTGGGATATCAATTGCTGTATATTTAGGAAGTTGGTTTCAGGATTTGAAGTTTTTAGAATCATTATGAACAGATGTATAATCCATAAACTATAAAAATGTTAGAACGACCAGTACCGTTCACTGCAGTACATTCAACTCTGCGCAAACGAGTTTTTACGAAAGGTCCGGGTAAAGTTATACGTCACATGAGAAGAGTTAACAGCTCGGAAAACAAACTAGAAAAAGAATTACAGCATATATTTTTACTAACTACGTTATAAAAATGAAGTTTGGTGTAATATATCTACTTGTTTTTATCTAAAGCTCATGGTTCATAGCACTAAAGGCAGAACAAAGAAAAGAAAGCCATAGACATACAAGAAAATTCTAAGCAGACATAAGAGAGGTTTGTGCATGAGCCTCGAGCTTACCTTGTAGTATTCACCATCCATCACGCAGCCACAGTGACGTAATGTTACAAATTGATCTCCTGATTGCAAGAATCCCTCAAGAGCTTGGCAACCTGGAACGCACAAGACATTGTTCATACTAATGTACACGATTTTCTATATTTCAGGCGGAAGAAATGTTTCTCTATGTTTCACTGTCGGATGAAACGGCTATTCCAACTTTTGGGCGAAATCAATTGAGCATGAAAAGGGACAAAGTTTTCTTTACTGGTTGTTGTTATAAGTTAAATAGTTTACGTAATAGTGATGCATAGACGATTTAAAAGAAAATAAGTTTTCCCTCCAAGTGCAGTTAGTTGTGGTTTCCCAGTCTATAATACTGTAGCTTCGTAAAGTACGGTTGAATGCCTCATCGAAACAAACGCTTACTACAGTATTTTCTATTACCTACTGCAACTTGAAACTTACGGCACACAGACTGAGTAGATTATCTTGTAACTGGTCTGTTAGGTACCTTCTACACATGTCGTTGAAATCCTTGGGTTTAAAAGACATATTGAAGAATCTGGATCGTCACAGCTCGGTTGGCACGATGGCAAACAGTTGACAAAAACACTGTGAGGTGGACATTCCGGTGTAGCTGCATGCAGACCACAATAAATATTAGAGTTCTTAGCTGCGTTTTGTTTAATGTCCATTTGAATGGATCAAAGGTTGGAGAAAACAAACCGGTTTATCAAAGCCCATAACAGCAAAAGAGTTTACGAAAAGTACATAAATCAATATGAAACCCATGTGCTAACAATAGGTCCATAAAACTAACATGTGTTTTCCAGCTTTCTCCAGTCGGGAACAGTGATGGTTACATTCCCCTCGTTTTGATCTTCATCTTCGTCCAAGCAAGTCAGTATATACGATGAGATGATCCTATCTTTTTGCTTAGGATCGCCGTTGTACGCGCACTGATCATAAACGCAAGCTTGAAATGAAGCTTCTGGATCTACTATCGCTTGACAGTTTTTCAGCGGTCCATTGGGGTCAGCAATTACGAAGCAGGCGTTCCTGTGTGCGGCGAGAACGTCGGGATCCGCACAAGGCCGGGGAAGGACATCGGACCGAATGTTCCTGGGACACCTGAAACAGCGACGGTTTATTCTCAGATCTTGAATGGTATTAAAATTCAACGACGATGTAACAACGACAGATTTAAATATAATCATGTGGGACATTTCAGAGACAACTGTATTCATCGTCTGCAATAGTTCAATGAATTAAGCGCAAAGCGTGAAACCGCGCAGTAGTCGACATGATAACTACAAACAAGGGCCAATTCCATGCATAAACAAAACACAATATAATGCGTTTTCTTGAAAGATTACTGTGCCAAGTCGATTGACCACGATGGACAGCACCACCACGACAGGTTTACTTTCAATCGTTGAAAATGCAGAAAATTATGCTGCCTCAAAACCTACCTTCGGTTGTACTAACTTTATTCGAATCAGCTGCAATGAGTCACCGAGATGGGAAAATTTCCTAACTTAGGTAAATAAGTCAAAACTTGCATTTGGGAATTTTTTATGGCATTCTGAAAATCGTTTGTTCCTGTTTGAAACATTCTTTCACCGCGTTCACGGAGCTCATCAAATAGGTCCATGATGTTTTTCAAAAGAAAGAATTTTGCTTTAGCTCACCCTTCAGCGCCATATCCTTCAATAATCCATGAATTAACGAATTCATCAACGTTCTGTAAACTGTATTGCTGCCCGTCTGAACCTGTTAAGTCGTTGTCTTGATTGTCGTCAAAATTGCCACATACGCCTTCAACTTGATAACGCAAAGGACTCCATGCAGAGATTCTTAACCTTGAATGTAAGTGAGTTGTGGCAAAATAAAAGAAATATTTTCACAGACATTTGTCGGTTGCAAATGTATTTATTACGGAGATAAACATCAGATAAACAAAACAGGAAATTTTGCCTCAGAGTAATCGTGTTTTGGGGACTCAACACAAGTGGCTCGCAAAGTAAATCGCTACAACATATACTGGTGCCCACCGTTGTTAACAAACTTACGTTACAATATTGTTTTCAACGCTTTAGAAAATTAGAAAAAAATTGCACGATATGCACAAATCTTTTGATGGTTGTAGTACGATTTTCTTCGCATTTCCTCAAGTTACGCGGTTAATTTGCTTATGAAAGGAAATTTCTAAATACACACAATACTTGGCCTCTCACCTGTCTTCTCCATCCCATCTTACTGTTAGTCCAAAGTCCCAATCAACTAAAACGAACCTTCCAGCTTTTCGAATTTCTACGCCGTCGCGCTTCAGTCCCGGATTGACTGCAACTCCATTGAGCTGCAAAATCACATTATTTATACAGTTAACTAATGGCACTTCTGTCACACACTTCTGTCACTTTTCGTATGCTAAATGCGATGAAACTACGAAGTCAAAATGTGACGATTTAGGATAAGGAAGTTTTTCTTCGTGGAAGTATCAATATCTAAAGTGGTCCTTCGAAAACTAACACAAGCCTTGCAAAAGATATCTCTTCACGGCAGTTGCACATTCAACTTTCTCGAGCATATGAATATACAGTAAGCTTTTCTTCTCACCTGAAGCACTGGGCCAGCCATGAACCGCATCGTCATATTCTGTGCAAAATGGACAAAGACCTCCTTGACGTGAGAGACAATTTGTGATGGGTTTGGTTGTTCGTTCACAGCAACAACCGTAAAGTTTAAGTTGGTAGCGTTTGCCTTATTTCTGAAAAAAAGTTCTGCACCATCAAAATCTGTTGTTGCTTGCTGAAGATCCATCATTTGTGCTGCGTTTGTGAAGAAAAGGTGGTAGAAAGAAGTATTTCGTTCTTTTCTTTTTTCGACACAGTGTAAGTCCAGCCTCATCCGCTGAGAAGACCGGTAAATATTTGCCGTCAAGACATGAACACCATTACGTGCAAGTGATTTCCACATTATACTGTCTATGTATCATATAAAAAATATGTTTAATTTAGAAAAAGAGATATCAAAGATTTTGAAATCACTTAGATCTTAACTTGTTGATTTCATTTCATTATCAGTTGCTACAGCACTTTTAAATTTTCTTTATCTTCCCACCACTGTACCATTGCCAAGGATCAAGCTGTTCGGCCTCCCCACAACTTCAAACTATATCTTCTTAATTTGCGTTTTGCTTAAAAAAGATATTTTGTTCAAATAAAGTCAGTAATCACAAAACTATGAAATTACATCAAGACGATTTTTTGATTGAAAGTACAATCAATCACAGCTTATACTTTAAAGTTCGTCATGTTTATAAATGTGGGTATTTACCTGACCATAATGTAAGAGCACATTCCCATGGAATCAAACGTCTTGCGATCAAAAGTCATGTAGTGAGGATCTGTGACTGCCTTGCAGGTTGCTTTTCGCTGTTTGCAATAAAAAGAGTAATTACAAAGATTTGGAATGGTAAGAATGGGTAAGTACTATACAATCAACAGCTCGAGGCAAAATGATAAGTGCGTTTTTTTCTACGCAAAGTTTGTAGACCGAATGGTGAAACATTTCGCAAAAAAAATTGTTGTCTGACAATATGGAAACGTTTATTTGGAGCAAAACTGCGAAATTGTAAAAATGATTAATACATTTTTACAAATTGTTTAAAAGAAATTTTGAAAGTTGTATATTTTATTGCAGTGACCTTTAGTAGACGTTTTATCAAATAATCAATTCATAATTCATGGTATCTTGCACAGTAACAGGTGTAAAAAGGTTTTCGATTAACACAGCTTTGGCAGTGTTTCGAGAAAATGGTGTAGCGCAAATGTTTTTGCGAATATAAAAAAATTCCTTTAATTATAAAGAACTTCTAAACTGACAGCATCACCAAGGAAACATTGCAGACGATTGACTGTCTCTCGAGGAATGATAAGCCTCTGTCTACCTTATGTAAGTTCGCACAGCTACGTCTCTGAAAACGTTTGCGATTGGCTGAACTACGCCAGTGCCTTTGTGTTTGGCGTGACAAATTTTTGTTTGTAGAATATATATCGGAGTGGAGTTGACGGTAGTGGTGCTTTTAAAGATACAGGTATAGTATTTGTATCAAATCTATAGTACAACTTATTCAGAGAGGAATAGAAATTTCTTGTAAAAAATACGTCTTTACAGGGAAGCATTAACCTGTCTCACTCGGTTTCCAAACTGTACGTCTGACGTGATGCATTCAAATTTTCTACGAAAAATGCAATTGCCACCTTCTCATACAAACTTGGTTGCAAAAAAACTGCATAAACGCGCTTACATATAACGAAATGAAATATTGTAAAAATTTTAAAATACTGTCTCACAAAACACCGAATTACCACAACCTTAGGATGAAAGCATCCGTGAATGTGTGTAAGGCAAGGTTAGCCTCAGCCAGACGCGTAGCCAGAAATCTTGATAGGGGGGCAAACAACAACCAAGTCCCAACATTTAAATATTTAATGCCTCTTGTTTTTAAACCATAATCCATGAAAAGTTGGTTTTTAGTAAAATTCCAAGCACCTACTTTGGATGAAAGCCACCATTTGCTCGTACAATTTTCTTGCAAAAGCCCTTGTGAAAATCGCGATGCTTTTAAGTGCACGATCTGCTTTTTGCAACCAATATTGCACTTTAGCAAGAAGTCATGGTGGCCGCCATTATGATTGCGCTTTTTATATTTCCACGCTTCTGATGTGCACCAGCACCGTTCAATCGATGCCGAGTAGCGACTTTGCTCTAAGACACGACTTCCGAAGTAGGTCTACAAGACTTGCGCGCATGTAAGACGTGGCATAGGCGTAGCCAGGGGTGGGCAAAGGGGCCATGCCCTCCAAAAATTTTTGGAAAATATAGCGATTTTGTGCTTTGAGAGGCGTTTTTCCAAGCAAAATAGTGTTATTCGCCTAAAATCAAACATTTTGGCCCCTCCAAAATTTTTTGGCCCCCTGCAAATTTTTGGGCTGGCTACGCCACTGAGACGTGGATCTTGTCCAAAGTCCCTCAAGGCCTTTGAAAAATGCTTTGATGTTACGTCATTACACGCTATGAAATGCGACTGTGTTATAATTTTTGCGTGTTACTTGCACTGAACTTGATACCAAAAAACGATTAGGTATTTGCATGACTGTTTAGAGTTAGCGATATAAGTCGCAAATATGATTAAGACAATTTTGTAAATTCGGAAAAGTTACATATGCCCTCTAAACAAACTTGCATACGTTTGACCACTCAGTCCACAAGCGTGAAAACGGTTGTGTATTTACGAAAACAAAGCCACTATCGATTATCACTACGGTTCTGCACTAAAGCATACTTCTCGTCACCTCTTAAAGCAAGATTTGTTAGTTGATCTAGCCCAGCGGTTCCCGAATTATGGGTCGAAAGCCAAACAAGGGTAGAGAAGGGTCGAAAAATGGGTCGAACAGAGGCGATCCAAATCGGGGTTGTGTATCAACTGTATTTTGAACGTTGCCACTGCTTGTCTGTGTCTGTGTATAGCGTAGTCACTTGAGAAAAGAGTAGATGACTGCAAGGGCGTAAGGAGGGGGGAAAGGAGGGCGCAACGCACCGGGCGCCGCATCACTTGGGGTGGCCGAAAAGTCCCAACAATGTCTCAAGTACTTTCTTCAATACATTTCATATGCTCCGAAAGGCATTATAGGTTCGCACATGAGACGCGATATTTATTTCTTTTCCCTGGCGCCAAAAATCAACAACGGTACGCCTCGGGATGGCTGACATTAATAACGAACTTAGCAACTTGCTGCCAAAAATCATCCGTGCAATCATTATTTTTTTATATGTTTTTTGAGGCTTAGGTCGCGAGATGTTCAAATTCAGATTTGGGTGGCGCTTATAAAAGTTTGGGGGCCCCTGATCTACCCATTCTATCGTAAGCGGTTGAAGAATTTTTTAAAATCCGTTTGTGTTCAAATAACTAACTCCAATCAAATGGAAAAACTTCAATTTAATTTCATTTTATTCATATACGCTTTATCGAGAAAACAGTTTGCAAACTATCTGTAAAAGTGATGATAGTGTCAATGCTCTTAGCACTTACAAAATGCAAAGCATCTTCCTACTTGCGTAAGATTTTGCCGCTGACTCTTCCCGTTGCAGCTGAATGATTTCAAATTTGCTGCAGGATAGGGTGGCAATTAACATCAGATGAAAGTTGAAACACTTTCAGATTATGTGCAGGTCGGACACTGATTACTTGACAAAACTTTTTTTTTTACTCTCCGGCAAGGTAATGTGAAATCATTGATGAAAATCTTGAGGCTCCACATAATTGTCATCGAACCGCCACAATACATGTTGAATCACCACGCATAAATATCTAGAATGAATGCTATTGTTGTTAAGCAGTGTATATGGCATAATATTGCGTAATATAAAATAGTTTGAAACTGGATTGCTTCTTAACCAGAATTTCAGCTTCGAGCAGCGCTGTCACCTTCAGTGATTTTGTCCATAGATTGGAACTTTTGACACTTTTTAGGGATTTTTCAGGGATTTGGGTATTTTTAGGGATTTTCGGAAAAGTTTGGAAAGGTGTAAAATGAATCATTTCAGTTTATTTTGCAAACATGTTTGGTTCTATTTTTAACACTTCTGGCGCTCCGATTTTATGCTGCACTACCACAGACTAAGGGATATTTATGTAAAATATGGATTCTGTGATGTTGTTTTGGGGATTTTTGGAGTTGCATTTGTGAGAGCCCTGGCTTCGAGGCATGCAAAACATATATCATCGCCATACTCACGCATTTAGTTTTAAAACTGTAGAAAGATCTACGATGTTCATTTAAGGCTACTGCTGATGCTGCAGACAAGGGGGGAAGTTATACGCTATTTGTAGCACGTCAGAGTTATCAGAGGATTTTTACGATGGTCTTGAAATGAAGTTACATCACCATTAGGTGGGATAGAGCAAGCTGGTTCATCAGAAAATGTTTGCGGAAAGCGTTACTCCTTTTACAATATTTTCGGTTAGCGATTACAAGCGCGTAGATATAAGTTTCAAGTTTGTATTTTATGATCACCAACTTCCACACGAAGCTTAAACCTCAGGAAACGGTTTCTCCAGCATTTACACCATACACATCGTTTGATTAATCATGTACAAATGGAAAACCACACTGCTTTGATTACGTTCGCTTAAAACCTGAAGTAGGATAAGTTCTGCAGTTTCGTTGATTGGCACTGACGTATTTCTTTTGCTTACACATCAAAAGCTTGATTCACTGAAAATTGTTGGTGTTACTTTCGGAATTGGGCGGGGGGGGGAATTTCCCCAGTTGCCCCGCACTGGATACGCGCTTGGCCTCAGCATGGGCGCCCTTACATCAGAGTTCTTTACGTAGCTTGGGAAGGAAGAAAATTGCAACTACTCTGCCAAATGTCTATGCTGATGTAGGTTTATTCAGTGCTTATAACTCGGTGCATGGTGCTGACGCTCGAACGGCAACAAAATGCTTTCAGTAACTTACTCTGAGTTTTTTAACGCAGCGCTGAAATCCAGCGGAGTCACTTCGGCATTTGAAACCACGTCCGCATTTCTGGACACTTGAACATTGCAGTTGATTATTTCCGACGCATCGACATTCTTCGGCGCATTCGTTAATTTTGTAGATGAAGCCTAAAATGTGCAAAGATCAAATCAGTTAATAGTGCGTGGGATCCGTGCATCTTTCTGCCCATGCCTTGCAACTTCACTCCTTTGTTTAGGTCTGCTGCTATCTTCTACAAATACCTGGGTTAAACAATTTTAACTGTAAGGAACTTAACAATCTAATGAGCTTCAAAATCGCCAAATCTACATAAATTTTTAAGCAACTTCTTGCATGCTTCACAAGAAAAGCGCCTCAGACAATAGCTGCTGAAATTTCCGTTCTTCAGTGCTGACTGCGACAGTATCGGCTTTGATGAGAGAGGAGCCGAGTCGAAGACTTGTATTTGATTAAAAATGTTTCCTTCACTCCAAACTATTTTCAATACCTTGTAGCTGATATCGTCCATTAATCAAGCAACCGCAACTTTCCTGAGGTATGCAGCTTCCGTTGACGTTGCGAACGAAGCCTTCCAAACATCGGCAGCCTGGGGAAAGGAATAATTTAAAACATTTTTTAAGGGAAACATCTTTGATTGATCATTAAACTATTCACCGTGATGCCAAGGACAGGTAGATACAGACTTGTGGGCATGTGAAGGCATTCAAGCTGAAAGACTTGTGGCACAGGCGACGCTACCACAGCTGGGCACGACGGTCGACGCAAGTACCTCGACAGAATATAGGTTCGTGTGAAACAGCTTGGTAAGGAAAGAATCGGGTGTTTGGCAACTCTGACATCCTTTTCTATAGGGCTTCTCAGGCAATAGCTTGACGACAAGATATCTTTTTGATCTGGCAACACTGTTTACAGGTAAAAGCAGCTCTTCGGTCTTTAAGCTTAAATGACGATACTTATCATTGCAATTGCAGTAGCAGTTCCATTTACCAGGAACATGTGGTTTGCCTGAAGCCTTGTATTGATTGCAAACGTAGCTGCAGGCAAATATTTTGCAAATTGCAATTATTATAAATTGAGTGTTGTCGGGAGCTTAAAACATTCAGTCTCAGTTGGCAATAAGGTTAGGCTATTTTAAGCACATTTGGCCATTTTATAAAATTTAGCTATTTTTTGGCATTTTAAGAGTTGTATCTTAAGACTGCTGTACTCAGTTGTGTGACTGATAATGTTGTACTAGGAGCATTTTGCATTGTTACTTAGATGTTACTGCTATACATTTCTCATCACTATTACAGTCACACCATAATCTAACTTTGTACTGCTTTGAAGTGTGCAGTAATTAGCTCTTGCACTCAGTAGACTTTGAACAAGTGTTTCAGTCACACCTGTCATATGACTCACTATTCACTCTAAATGTCCCCACCCTTTTGTTAATATACGTAGAATTAACGACGGTTTTCAGCATGTGATTATGATCATCAATTGAATCAAGTTGATGGATTTCAGCTCCGGTTCGTAAATTTGGAGCACAAATTCAAGACATTGTCTTTGGAGTGAAAAGTTGATTTCATACAGTTTAACACAAATGGGTAAGATTTCAAAGCATTCATCTACAATAGTGTTTAGGTTAAGGTTTTAGTTTTATTAAGATAAAGATGGACAAGAGGTAACGTACATTTTTAAATTCATGGCAGAAATTGTTTTTTAGGAAGAAATCTTTGGCCAAAGCAGATTTTTTCGGCAAAAAATATCCCGCCCTCAAGCATTTGGGTCCCATACGCCTATGGCTCCAGAATTTATCATAGTTGAAACATTTTGTATTTCTGGCAATAGCATTTTCAAAAACAGCCATTTAGGCTATCCTTACTACGTTTTGGCCATAAGCTATGGAAAATGTCTGGCAACCCAGGTCTCAAAGTCAAACTAGTAGCGTGGTGAAATGCTCATTGAATTTGGAACTGGTAAAAACTGTTTACTATTTCTGTCGCAGCGAGATAGGATCGTTGAAGTAAATACAAATTGTGAATTGGCTGCGATCATCGCAGAAGACTGCATCCCTTGCTGGGAAGGATTTAGTTTGTGTTACCGTGAACTTAATGGCAAGACTAGTGGTAATGTCGTGCATGACTCACTGTTATTGTCCGTAACCTTGTTGTTCCAAAAATCGTTTGAGCAGTAGTTGCTGTACCGCTGCAGAAACACGTCTTTTATTATTTTGTGTATTTTCATATCATGTAGTCCGCCCGGAAAAAATAAGGCACTTTTACTGCTTGGGTTTTTGCCTAATATCGCTGTTCACGTGTTCGCAACAAGTTTATTTGAAGCTGTAACTGCGCTACTTAAACCTCTGTAGTGGGACTTAGATGTAGCCCGAGTTCGGTACACAGCCAACACATGCGCCGCGATTTCATAAGTTAAAAACTCATCTTAAGAAACCTTAAGCCAAGCGGAACGTTTCGAATCGTTCAGGAGAGAGATACTAGCTATGACATTATTTTCTTAGCGAAGTTCGGAAAAAATGTGACATATTGTGACAAAGGCTAATGGGCACAAAGTTTACCAAAATGACATCATTTATGGATCACCTCAAATGCTTACTTTTTATATATAACGATGCCCAACGCTTTTGAAACTAACAAAACGTTATTGACCTGTGAAATAAAAACTAGGCTTTTTGATAAACCTATTTTAAGTCAAAATCTATCGTGAAACATCTTTCTTGAAACAATTTTCTTCACACAGAATGGTAATAAAACCTGCTTCATGGACTTTTGCCATACATTTCAAAAATATATCAGATGCATCAATGGTTATTTTGATGCAAGGTATTGCCAGATTCGCGCTAACTGCGAAATTTGGCGGAACAGCGAAGTGCTGAGGTCACTGCATTTTAGCTCCGGGACATTTTGGATTTGGAAGCAACTTGGACGACTGTTTTTCAACGGAGCAACCAACGTAAACTTTAAACGTTGCATTCTTCACGATGTATGTTTCATCTACAACGCTTTTGCAAACAAGAAAATACACAAACTAGTAGAAAACTTTATTTACTTTACCATTACAGAGAAGCGTTTGTTTTTTTTATGGAAAAGAGCACAATACCTTCTTCACATTGACTGCCCAGGTCGATGTTTGCCAGGCATTTTGCTCCATTTGGGTCATCGCATGTCGGTTGGCACTGTGGCATGCAAACGGTGTATTGGCTGTTTGTTCCACATTGCAGAACTACAAAATACATAGGTACAAGTTCCAGTGAAACTTAAAATCTAAACGAAAGCTCAGCTGAGTTTTCGTTTCCAAAACTTGCTCACAGCAGTTATGATGCATTAATTGTTCAACACTGAGCAGAGATTCTTTAAAAGGTTATGAGACTTACCCAAGCTGGAATCGTTTCTCCATTGTTTTGGAATAACCATTCTCTCTCTGCAGTCATAGTCATACGACGACAAGATGCGTTCCTGCACAAACATTTGACGAATTGTTTTTGTTTTCATTCAACTAAATCTCTTTGTAATTCAAACGAAAGCTGTTCGTAAGCCGCCAGTGTCTGTCCACAAACCTACGCAACTCTGTCTGTAGTCCATGTAATAGCTTTAAGTTAATCCCTGAGTTTCAAAAACAGATTACTGGTTCATGTGCTTTGCAAAAGACAGAGGCTTAATTTCAAGCACCTATTCATTCGCAAGGAACGGTTGCATATCTGAATTAAACACAAACCAGGCTTGTTTCCCTATATCGTTGCTGACAATTCAGCGTCATAGCAAGCAGCAAGGTCAAGCCATCTTCAAAGTACCTCTCGACAAACCGCTGACAGCCGCTACTTCTGTTTACAGGTGAGTGTATTATCCCTGGGAAGTCTCTAGGGGACTAATTAATTATAGTTTTTTGGCCATAACTTGCCAACCACTAACATCAGATGGCCAATCAAGGGCTCTAAAGACGCGGATTTTTGTCTAGTTTATTTTAAAAGAAAACGGCTAATTGCCACTTGAATTTTTTAGGCCTTGATTACGTCATTCATAAATCCCTTGATCCCCAATCGTGACGTCACACCAAAAAAGTTCAAACTCAGAAGTACCCGGATATTTTAATCGAAGCTAGGGGCTTTATGCTTCTTTAGAGGGTTTGAACAGGTCTGTTGCTCTATCGGTCGGCAAGTTGTGACTGGACGCAGTCCGAGTCACTTCTGTGACTTTGCAGTCCTAAGGGTTCTACTCAAGGTTATGTAGGAGTGTGATCACATACACATGAAAGTTGAAATACGACTAGATTTTAGAAAGTTGCAGCATACTTTATCAAATAAAAACTTGAACGAGGTCTTTCGAAATACTTCAACTGTCTTTTCATTTTGAATGAAAAGGACCTGGTCTTGCGTGGACGGAACAAAAGACAGCTGTAGTCACAAAGGTCGACACTTGGTATGGCAACAGATGTACTGCAACATTGCTCCTCAAGCGAAGTGCCTTCGGTGAAGTGTGGTGATATAGTGTGTTTTTATTTTTTATCAGGCTTTTCTTTTCTCCTTATTGCTTTTATTTGAACCACAAAAAGTGTTTTAATTATTCACATGCTCTTGCTGATGTTTTGATTTTGTTTTTGATGCATGCTTGATTTTCTTTGCTATTCAGGCTGTAAATAATTCAAAAGACTCAACAGCATAAGAAACTTCAATAAATCAACGTAAAAGTTAAAGGTGGATATTCTATTTCAAATCCAACACAAATATTTACATTTCTGAACTCCATAGGTTTTTGTAACATTCTTAAAAAAACTTTTATAGTTTTAAAGTATCTGACCAATCCCAGCCTGCATCATATCACCGCGAAAAACAAATGCCAGTGAATTGTCAACTTACCCTGAATGTTTGATTGCCTTCGTAAGCACAGAGGTCAAAGAGACAGCTGTTGTACGCAGGAAATGGGTTAAACACTGAATGACAAGAAGAAAATGGTCCGGAAGGATCAATTAGAACATAACAATCTTGCTGATACTTTGTTAAGTTGTTGAGATCTTTGCAAGGAACTGCTAGATTTCCGGCCATTCTGTCCCGACAACTGAGTAAAAAAAGATGCCTTGAGAGAAGCAAACAACAATTGCTTATGAGAGCTTTCAAGAATCACCTAGCAATGTTTGTTGGTGTGCCAGCCGATGCCAACAAGCATTGTTGAAGAAGGTTTCCACGGAGACCGTGACGTAGGCAAAGCTCAGACGCATTGCGAGGTGGCTCAGGAAAAGGATTTCTGAAACAAGATTTTCTTTATTATCTGCCAACCTTTCCAAAATATTATACATGAAGTTGAAGGTACACCGAAACCTTGCTCGTACGCAATCATGGGCAAACGCAGGTTGGTGTCTAAAATATAATTAGATTTTTTATTGTGCAAAACAAACGGAATTCGTTGATGTGAGCCTAAAGTAGGCGCAAATTGTCAAGGTTTCATGTATAGCGCTTTGCGATGTTTTAAATGGTGAATGTTTTTTTTTTCACATATGGAACGCCTACTAATCACTAAAGTTGTGGATCTTAATTTTCATGGACTGGTAATATTGGAAGCAAGACTAACCCCATTATATCCAAACCAGTAACCCTCCAGCTGTTGACAAACTTATCCACATTCGTGATGAGTCCACCAGAATTCGCTGAAGTGAAGTCGTTGCTAGGGTCGCCATCGTAGTTGCCACAAAGACCTTCCACTTGATTTCGCAAGTTGTTCCAAGCGGAAACACGCAGTCTATATGAAGAACGATAGCAAATAATCTACAACTGTAATTTATATAAAGATTTATCACTTTAAGTTTAGATTAACTTGGAGTGAAAAAGACATTACAAGACCCTTTCCACATTCACATAAACAACATTCCGCCCAAAGAATGAAAAACTTTAAACATTCCAATTTTGCTCAGAACAAAAAATTTTAACACTTTTTTTTATAGAAAACAAACACATGAACAAAAGTTACCGATCAACTCCATCCCAGCGAATGACTAGGCCAAAGTCAAAGGATACCGTTAAAAAGTGTGTAGTTCTCGTAAATGTCACTCCATCAGCTGTTGTGCCAGGGAAAACCACATCACCGTTGTACTGTAAGAAAGAAACTTCGCTGTTGTAAGTTAATGCAATTCTAGGAGTTTCTGTTCGGAAGACATGTGCTATATCACTTAATTTCAGTACCATCGCAGCAGATTCGGAGTAGAGGGGAAGCATTTCATTGTTACCATCGCAACCAGCAATTTTGCAAGCACGGTCACGTATATCAGTTAATTTCAAACAACCTTTAAGAATCTTTACTAATCTGAGAAAAAATAGCCTTTACCTACGAGAATGAAGATTACACAGGGATTGTACAAGTTTTAACAAACTTTGCTCAGTAAGATTTGCTTTCCTCACTAGAGAAAAATGTCACTGTTTGATCAGAATAACCTCCTGAAAACCTCTACTGATCCGTGAAAAACAAGATACAATCCTTGCACCGCTTATTTGTACGCAGATCTAGTTATTTTTTTGCGGTGTTCAAAAAATGTACATAAAAAACAAACGCTTAAACGTGGTACTCATTTGCTTTCTGTTGGTTCTGTGCTTGAAAATGCATGTTTAATAAGTTAGCACTTGCATGGGTGCATATGTCACACATACTGAGAAATAATAAATTTGCATGTCAGGAAACAATACTTTAGAGCGAAAAATAAAACCTCCGGTCATGTGAAACCTTAAAGGAGCTACTTTTTGTTAAATATAATTTGAAAACTGCGTCTGTCACCGTGCTCTGAACTTAGTGTACAGTGCACATACGAGCATGTTGACACCTGGGTTCGCTTTTCAGCACAATTCTAATCAGTCAGCACTTAAACAAACAAAATCCCAACTTTCTGAAAATCTCAAAATTTACTGTTCGCGATAACGTAGTTACCACTTTATTTAGTACAAGCTTCTGATTGTCGCCGCCGTTTATGTTGCGAATACCGCACCACAGATATATTTTCCAACCACAATGTCTTCTTGACCAAAACTTGATAAAAAAATATTTTGATGCCCTTGTTGATGTCTGAACTGATTTTAGTTCGCAGGCTTGACCTTGAAAGCGTGAGAACAGTTAAAAAATCTTTTACAGCTTCAACAAAAGGAAAAATCCCTGATCTTGCTATATATTTAATGTCCTTAACTTTTGCGATACATTGTTACTCTAGATATAAAAGATGTACACAATTGTCGCTCAGTTTTTTCATGTGATGGCAAACCTACTACATAAACTAAGCTGGAGGTTATTTAGTTACATTATTTCAAATTATTAATAAAAGTATTTAAGTTATTACATCATTATTAAAAGTATTTTAAAAACTTACGTTTCTGCCAAGACAGATACATGATTCTATGCAACGCACGTTACCGTTCCCTTGGTAGACAGTGCCGTAGTTCAGAAAATAAGATACGAATTACCCAGTGTATTCAACCATGAACGCAGCAGAGAGAACTGGAAGCTCAAACCAATAAAACATTTTGCCTACTTAGAGCAAGACGTTAAAATTTTGCAGAATGCTCTGCTCGTTTGGAAGTCATGATTGCAGATATACCCTGTGCATTGCTAACACACCCCAAATACATTCTGTAAGGATTTCACAGCCGCATGCTTTTTTATCACTACCTAGCCTTATTTTTATTTATAAAGCAACTGACATATTTTTCTCCCACCGCGCATCACGTTTTGCTTGAGTCAGATCCATGCCAGCCTAATCTCAGTTTATGTCTTTGCAGATTTGTTAATTTGCTTTGTACATGTGTGTACGTGTAACTTGCGCCCTTAAGCAGATTATGTCCGTGAAGCAGGCTAACCTTTCGTAAAGCTAAGCAAGTTCATCAATAATAGTAATCTACTGGGCTTGTTCAAACAAAAGTTTAAAACATTTACCGTGATAACAGATCCCTGGCTTAAAGTGATGTTGGTGCGCTTGTCTGCTCCAACCGTGATCTGCACTTCTCCAACATGGGAAACAATGTTGTTCAGTCGTGGCTGTTCGTTGATTGTGATCACAGAAAATGGAGTTATGCTGGCGTCAGGTCGCGATCTGAGAACACAAACAAACAAACAAACAATATGTAAACAAGCAGAGAGTAAGTGATGGAATAAGCCAGCGGTGGCCAAACTGCGGCTCTTGAAATCTTTGCATGCGGCTCTTTGAGCTTTGCGAATAATTACATATTTGTTTTTTATTTTTTATTTCTGTTGCAAAGTGTAGAAATATTGTAAAGCGGTACTGTGGTAGCTAGCGTGCCGAACAGTATTACTTTTGCAAGTCGTTCCAAAAAGAATTATGGTGTCACAGAAGAGTTGATTGCAAATAAAATCGTGTTCTTAGATTTTCATGATGCTGCTCTTTCTAACTTGGCTTTTACGATATGCGGCTCATACATTGAGCATGTGTGGCCAACCCTGGAATAAGCCAACAGAGACAGAGTTTATTTGGGCAGATGTGGCATTACTAACTCTAGCGTATTTTTCCTGTAGTAGCTGATTGGTTGTGTCATTTCACCTGAGAATCAGTGAGCTCAGAGTCATTCCCGTAGCCGCCGGGGGAGGGGGGCACTCGGGGACAGTGCAACAATTTTTGGGCCACCCAAATTTTGTTGTGCCCAGAAAAATTTGTTTGACACATATAATAAAAACAAAAATAAAGGCTCAGAAACCATAAAACCTGGCTGCGAACCTTCTCAGAGTTTCAGCACTTCGCAGGTTATTACCGCTACGTTCAAGCATGTGTGCCATTTTTCGCACAAAACTATGCCGCTTCCTTTTTCAACATTGACGTCTTAACTTGCCGTGCTGTAATCTCCCTCTAAAACAGAACGGGTTAAACCGTATTTTGTACTTTAGAATTGTCACCTATACAACGATGGAATACATGACGCATCTGGAGCAAGTGTAACTCTTATCGTTCAACCATACACGTCACTTTCGCAAACTGACAACATGTCGTGTTTAGACCCATTTTGACAATACGTCGTGTTGTTGAACTCAAACATGTATTCTTGTCAATGTGTATCACACAAACCTGACGAGGATATGAGCACAAGTAGACATCGAATCGTATGTTGCTCCGTCAAAAGTCTGGTAATGAGGATCTCCGATGGCTTTGCACGTCGCCGGCGCCTGAGAATAGAATTAGAAAACTTCAGCTGAACATGGTCAGGTGAGGAGAAGCCGATGTGATGTCAAAATTAATTTCAAATGGTTAAACAGTGGCAGCTCTTATGTGAAAGCAACTACATGAGGAAGTACAAGGTATGCTTTTAGAAATTGTACTATAACAAAAGCTTGCAGTCATCATAGACGAAAACCTTTGATTTGACCAATGAAAAAAAGTCACTGTCTGCAGAATATTCGACTGCTTGCTGGCGATTGTATACTGCCTGACCGACGGTTGATAAGTATTTCCTGTGACTTTTTTAAACCAAGCTAAGACTTCATTGTTTTGCTTGAGGGATTTTTCTGCTGTGTAAGTTGTCTCAATCAACTTTCAAAACAATAGAACCAAATTTCGGTTTGTGTCAATAAGTGTTCCATTAGAGTTGCGTCACAGCCCTAGTCAATACTCAACCAATATTCTGCGATTCCAACAAATACGTAACGCAGTTTCAGAAACTTTCTCCTGACTAAGAATGATTTTTTAAAAATTTTATTATGTACGTGTTTGTTTCAAGCACAACGTTCATTTCACATTAGTTAAAAAAACATAAATAAATGCTTGTACACAACGCTTCACAAGACAGGCGCTGGGGTGATTGTAGGTAATCGATGCCTTTCCTGACGTTTCCCGCAACCTGTTCTACTGTATCGAGTCAATTATAAAACAACCGGGATCGGTTTTAGTGCTTGGAAAAGTGCATTAGCGAAATCAGGCCAAAGTTTTCTGAGAAAGCGTTGTAAACAGACATGGGTTAATCTTTAGAAAAAATGCTTTGCCATAAACATGGCAAAACAATTTGCAACTCCTCTTACAAGCGTCCGATTTATGCATCTCATGAAGCCATCTGCTTGTGGACCACATATTTCGCTGTCTTTGCATTTAGCAACAGGTTTGCATTGCGTCTTGTTGTTCCCAGAGCACATGCATTGGTGCTGACAATCACTTGTACGAAATTGGAATCCTTGAAAAAGGCAAAATTTGTTTCGATCAAACTAGCTATAAAGCAAGAAACATCACTGAAAATGTGCTGAGCGTTTTTTTCAAAACGTATAAAACTCGAAAATATTTTCTGCTATTGCTGCAGGCAGAAACAAATTATGGTGAAAAGCTCAAATTTTTACTTTATTTTTCTCTGTTTTAACTTGCCTTTCAAAAAGTTTCCAAACATTTCACTATTTAGTCCTTCTGTTATCGTGCGCTCTGTAATTCCAATGTATGTACGAGCAGAGCAATCTATACGTGATGAAATGGTAACTCTCCAAATATTTTTGAATCAGAAAGGCCCCATATAATTGTTTTAATTAGATACATAGTTTTTCAATTGTTTGCCAATGTGACAAAAGTTATGATCTGCTTCAAAATCACCCTTTCATCACAATCTTCCTCTTACTTGTCCGTCCAATCACAACAAGCCTGACTCCTTCGAACATTACAACCACAGCATACATTTAGTTTGAAGTACTGTTATGAGACCGTTATCCAAAAATAGCAAATTAAGAACTAGGCGTTTTATACCCGGTAAAGTGAATTTTCTCGTGTTACCAAACAAATCAGATGTGACACCAAGAAGAGAAACTATGCTCGAAGACAAAATGTGTGCGATTTACTTCACCTTTTTTATCAATTCTTTCTTACCTTTTTTAACGTATCGTCCTCGCAGAAAGCATCCACATTGTTCCAGGAGTACGCAATTATTACCGGAGAGTACGTATCCTTCATTGCATACACAACCTTGAAAAATGACTTCAGCTAAAGTTTTTTACAATGACTGTGCGAAAATCTAGTAAGTTTTTATGAGGGACAACCAGTCGAGTCTTGCTTTCAAAACGCGGCAAATGCAAGTTTTGACGTTTGACATTTCACAAGCAAATATAATTTTTAAAGATCTTCAAAGAATTGCATTTTGTCACCCTACCTTACAGTTGATTGCAGGATTTTATTATCAACGCAAACGTTGGTTTGTAAATCAAACACTCTTTTAGAAAGTAACCAAATGTGGTAATTTCTTGCAAGAATGGAAAATCCTTTTCCTCCTGTTCTTAGATGTGCTTACTTAAAGCAAGCATACACGCAAACAACAAAGACTGAATCAGCATAACTCAGCATTACCTTCAATGCACACAGACGCTCTGATTGGTGATGAGTCAATGTTAGCGCAAGTCACAGGTTCCGTAGATCCGCAGGCGTTGTAGTGCGAATTAGGTGAACATTTCAAAACTGCCATCATCAAACAACAATTTGCTTACTGGAGTGTAAGCATACGCAGCTCATTTAATCTTATCGAAATGAGAGCAAACAACGCAAGGTATATCTTCGTTTGTCTCGAAAATACTTTTGTTTGCCAGTAGGCAATAAACGGGTTTGAATAAGTCACAAAAATTGGCAATATATTTAGAACAACTGCGTTTCAAAGAAACGTTTCATAGATATTTGAAATAAGGTGTAAAGAAAAACATAACTAAAATCACGGTTACCCCTATTGCGTTTCTCATTGTTATGCACTTATTTCGCTGGAAAGGGTGTGGGAACTTATGAATAAGCAGGTGTATTGCTGGTTACATTAAGTTATTAATTCCTTTTAAATTCTCACCAGCACCAATGTGACTTCTCCAATCGCAGACAGCTGCTCCGTCAAGTTGGCACGCGTCAGCATAAGCGCTGACTTGAGACTTGAGAACATTTGCTGAAGTCGTAGATGAACAAAGTGCTTGAACACAGGCCTGCAAGTGTGTAGCTTGAGTTGAAATAAGGGAATAAGCAATTGAAATTCATCAATGTTATTGCAACTTTTATGACATACGTATGGTCAGAATTTAACTGTGGAATTATGAAAAAGGTTTTTGCGAACAGATCAGTAAAACACTGACGCAAAATCTTTCAGGGGAAAGAACAACAGACTTCATGTTTCAATAGTAGTAATGTCGGTTACACAAGATAAATCCTGCCTCTAACCAACGTTTAACCTAACATAGCGTTTTTATACCCACGTCGTAAAATGGTTGTGGCCTAACAACAGAGTGGCAACTTGCGAAGCAGCCCGGTGAAGCGGAAATGATAGAACAGGAAGATGCACTTGAGGCTCTTTTCTGACCTTCGCACAGAGGTTCATCGCGAACTTTTGATTTGGAACAGCTGTATTTAAAAAAAGCTAAGTGAGCTGTCATGTCAATATTGAGACATTGCTATATCAAAAAGCGGTTCAGCTGCTATGCTGTAGTACAGGGGTGGTGAACCTATTTACTATCGCGGGCCGCATAAATTGTAGATTATCGCTGGCGGGCCGCAAATAACAATGATTTCACCCAAAAAATCTACCTTTCAGGGCGCCACATCTTACTACGAGGGATAGCGGCTTCTTATGACGTACTATCTTAAGGGATAGAGACTTCTGGCTTACTGTCTAAGTACTGCTTATCATGGAGCTTCATTTTAACGCGATCTTGTACTCTAAATTGGGTAATGAAAATTCTGATGCGAGCCACATCAAATGTTCAGGCGGGCCGCATTTGGCCCGCGAATCGCAGGTTCCGCGCAGCTAATGCTTTCAATTTATTACTTCACAGCTGGAGCAAGAAGCACCAGGAGTTTGAAAAACTACGTGTTTGAAGTTCAATAAAGATACGCAACCCTTACTAGATGGATTTACTTAGGATTACTTTCATACATTACCCTACGAAAACGATTATCACAAACGCACCATTTAATAAGTGCACATCGTATTATAGTTACATCAGTACATTAGCAACAGAAAATGAAATTATGCCGGTGTTTCCACTTCATGTTAAATATTGATCTAATTAATTTCAAATCACTTGATTAAATCTGTATCCTTTCTATCTTGGCACACTGTTCCTTCATCGTTATTGATGCGCTGAAGCTTTTAGTTATACTCATCTATTTCTCTGTTATCTTACATATTTCGTTTGCGTATATACATGATTTTTTCCGACATCCATCCCTATTTACAACACCCTTTTTTCTAGCACATTCTGCTTTTTCGTTCGTTAAAAATACTAACATGAAGAAACTGTTCAGGTAGGTTATTAAACATTTTCAAAGAGTACTAAATCATTACCAGATAAAGCTTCCTGTTTCTGGTCTACTTAATCAAGTTATATCATACTCAATATTGAATACCGCAAAAATAGAAGCTCATATTTTGAAATAGTCAGAAAAGATAACTGTCAAGACTTTGGAAGAATAGCACCAATACGAAAGTTCTTTCACGATTTGTAACTAATAATGTACTTTGCAATTGTTGTTAATGAACATCTAATAAACGAATACGAAGGTAATGTTTCGCTTGTTTCTGACAGTATTCCACGTCGCTGTGAGTGGCTTATAGTCGAAATACGGTGGGAACACCGATGGGAATTGATGTTTGGCACGCTTTGTTTTTGCGACATCGCTTGTGTTGGATGAAACTTTACAGATTAGCGTCATCACTTATAGAAAGTGATCTTGCTTTTTCTCCAGAAATGAAAGAGATGCAGGCCTCTTATTTCACAAAAGAACAAATCGATAATGTTGTCTCGAGATATGTAACATTCAAACTCAAAGCTAGGTTTCCGCTGAAAGGAGCCATTATTTTGATCCATCTCACCTTTTTCCTCCAACTTCAAACCTATTCCCACTTTCGACGTGGGTGAAGTTTGAAGAAGGTGTCATCTTTTCCGACAGGTCATCATTTGAAATCCCATTAAAGTTGCCACATAAACCTGACAAAATAGATATGAAACAAATTACTTTTAACAGGTGCAGCACAGCTTTACGAAATTGCACCAATCCAAGTTAAATGTAGAAATAGCAATTAACCACATCAAAGTTACTCTTAGACACAGCTGAGATAATAATATCGTAAGTTAACGAATAGTGAGCAGATACTGAACCAACAAAAGTGCGATGTAATTTTTTCAAAATAAACCACTTTTTTATATATAAGTACGATCTTGGTATTTCAATTTGGTTGGGGAGCGGTTGACACGGTTAAGGATCTGTGAACAATAAAACAAAATTCTAGTCCACGCGTGTTTCTACTGTAACTAGAAAGAAAAAATTCTAATTTGAAACGAATTTTCAAACAAATCAGTGAATTAAAAAATTCATGTGGGCGATGAAATTTATTTTTACTTTTGCAGAACTGAATTAGCGGAAGTGATTTTCGCAGGTACATTTTCATATAGTTAGTGTTCCCAGTCCTGCTTTCCCCCTCTAAAACGAATTTACCATCCCGATCCCATTTCATTTCAAGTCAGTTCAATAAACAGACCGCGAAAGCATATAATCACCGGACACAATGAAACACATTGAGAGATTTGCTTCGGCTCTCTGACAGGTTGTTACGAAAACCTGCAGTGATTTAAAGCTTTTCGCAGTCAACAGCCGTGCACCGTTAGCACACGAGAAAAAAGCAGTTGCCGCTTGCAGCAAAACCACCTCATTAGCTGCATAACAACGCTGCCGACGCGATATGCATGAAAGCCATTATCGCTGTGGATAAGCCCGCATAAACATGCAACCTTGCTGCATCGTAAATGGTAAACGTGCTATAAAACTGGGGCATCTCCGCAATTCTTTGAATGTGATTTAAAGTTCAACAATGTTTATTTTCAAAACCTACCGCGCACGTTTTGTGCATACTGAGGAGGTAATCCGATGTCAAAAGCTGATCGGCCATCAAAACGAAGGATCATTCCAGAATCGGTAGAAACAACCACATACTTCCCAGAAGAATAAATATACACGCTCGGAAGGCGAATGGGCACATCCGCTAGCACACCGTCAATCTGCAGAAAGTTAATCCAATTTATAACGGATTGCCACCCTTAATATTAAAGTGCTGGATATAAACTTCGTCATCAGCCACAATGAAGTGTGCCTTCCGGCGTTGAGCGGTATTTGAGAGGAGACCATCGACCTTCGTGACATTAGCAATGCCGCCCTAAACTGCAATTAAGTGTTTCGATGGTTCTTGTGAAAGTGGTGCGAAATTCAAGTACTTTTTCAAAGCTTTTGTCAGAGTTGTAGTTCGTGCAAGAAGATCCACTCGCGGTATGTTTTTCAACATGTTTTGCGCCACTTTCCGAAAATTCTTTTTCAAAATTGACCAGCGCAAATTTGGTTGATGTCATTTTGTTATACATTAAACAAGATAAATTTCTGCAAAACAATCAACAAAAGTATCTATTTTTGTCAAAAGACGGTTTTCCAAAAATGCACTCTTCTTCCAGTGTTGAAAGTTTCAATCAGTTTAAGTGCATTTTGGCAAAGCACAAGTGATTTTACAGCATTTCACTTTTTTATTGATTTGTTCATCGTAGAATCAATTTTTATATGGCGTTCGACCTAGAATCAATGTTTGGTAGAGTTTCACGTGCCGCTGAGTGAATCGCCGTAGCGTTGCTTGGGCACGAACGTTCACCTCAACCGCCCGACAGGAAGTAAATTTCAGCCTTCGGCCTGCCGCCTATTGCCGTCACCAACAATAAAAAAATCAATATTTACATCACATTGATTAGTGGTAGTGCACGATAGAGATTTGAAACATTCAAGCATTAAAAATTTTTGAAACTATTCGTAAAGGATGTGGGTCCAACCGGACTCAATGACTCGAGTCCAAGTTTGAACCAGGTCGTTAATGGTCGGACTCGAGTTTATTCCGTGCCCACAACTTTCAGAGTCAAGTCGGAGTCCACGTATTGGAAAATTTTGCAAAAATTCAGTTCTACGGTCACTACGGAGTACAGAGACATGCTTGTAGATAGGTTGCATAGGTGGAATTTTGTTATGTTCATGTGAGGAAGCCACTCCTTACAAATTTAAAGCAGTGTTTTTCCTGGGAAAAATATCGTTTGGCAGAACCTCTACAGTGCGAGAGATGATGATCGTTTTGAGAAAAAAGATGAGAGTAAAGCTCCAGAAAACTGTGGCGAACGAGAGCACGCCAGATGATTGAGGGCGTTTGTTTTCCACTCGAAGCCCAAAAACTTTAAACTGTCACAGATTTCTTTTTACAACATGTCAGGCGAAAACTTGGAGCACGTGCCTGCAGTGCACCATAGAGAATTGTACGGAAAACGACCACCACAAACACGGCAGACTTGCCAAGCCAGTGCAAGCGCCTTGTTTTAAGATGATCATAATGAGCTTTGCAGCCGGTGCGTTGCAGAATGACTTTGTTTCTGATCGTGTCGCTCCCATGACGCCGCAGAAGTTGCGGAGGTATCGCAGGCCAAAACTGTTAAGTGTGCTTTCCGGCAGCATATATGTTGGCCGAGTTTCGGAGATGTAAAGAAAAATACGTAATATGCGAGCCTTGTAGATGTTGCCTGTGGTGCGCGATGTTACATGTGGATTGCGCCATGTTTTGGAAGTCAGTCGACCGAAGGTGGTAGCTACTTTTACGATTCTGGACTGAGCTTGTTTCTTAAGAGACCAGTGTCATGGAGCATAAAATGAGCCCAGAAAGCAAAAGTCACTATCTAACAAAAGTTGTAGACTTTTTTCGAGCCTCTTCTCGTTCAAGATGAATCTGTATAGAACGTATCAGTTCAGATCATCTGGTGCAATACAACAGTTTTTTATTGCTGATGACCAGAGAAAAGCCCCACAAGCAGCAGCAAAATGGTCCATTAGTGATTGAATGCCCGTTTCGTTGCGTGAAACGAAATATTGTCTTCTGCAAACAGCACTTCATGTACAAGGATGCGCCGAGATCTTATTTTGGCGAGTAATCTTGCAAGTTGGAACAATCTGAACATCTGTACGGATGCGCAGGAAATCTCATCAGTGATGAAGTGTTTGCAATCGTCACGGAGTGCATGATCGGGAACAGCCGCGACGATTCCAAACATGGTTGAAGCTAGAACACCGGGTTACTTCATGCCACTTGTCGGCTCAAAGTGATCAAACGGAGCACCGTCAAATCAGGCGTGCTTCCATTTCATCATACAGTACAACGGTTTGACAAGGCTGGGATATCTAGACAGGTAGCCGATTTGTTGTAGAATGAAGTATATCCCTTCTCTGCTAAGTCAAAAACAAGTGAGCCATAAATATGTCAAAACGAATGAGTGCAAGCGGCTTAACTCTCAAAAATACTTAAAAAATATGTATTTTCCAACACAAGGATCCTTCATGATGGTTACTTGCAAAAATGCTTTTAAAAGTGGCATCAAATGATTGAAATCAGCGAAGTGATACGAAGGTGCAGCCAGAGAGAAATGAACTGACTAGTGACCTGGGCGGCAATTTTTTAGAAGGAATATCGCATCGAGAAGCAAAAGGGCAAGAAACGAAGATATCATTTGACAATATTTTGTCAATATTTGTCGGTTTTCAACGAACGTACCCAAATGTTTCGCGTTCAATTTGCCTAAATATTATATTTGAGGTTTTATTTGACAAGGGTTTACGAAGGAATTTTACTTCCAAAAATAGTCTGGTCAGTGCAATTCCAGTATTAGATTAAAGCAGCAAAGAAGTAATCTACAATAAAAACAGGTTATTTCTGGAGAACGTTAGCATATTTCCAAGGTTTCCTCCTAATTATTCTTGAACTGCTTACACAGATGGGGTATGGCCCCTTCTGTGGCCTGTGATTGTGGCACAGAAAAACAAACCGCCAACCATGTTGTCCTCCAATGAACAATTTATCGACCCGCTTTGGTCTGCACGGCTTGACGGATCTGGATGATGAGACAGTGAAATATGGCTGCTCAGCACCTGCCCCGAGACCACGTGACTCATGAGGCCAAGCAGTGGACAACTTGCTCAAACGACGAAAAATAAGATTCTTGAACTGCTTACTCTAGCATCTTCGTCCACCATAGATTTGCAGGAAAAATTGGATTGCAGAAACAAAGTTGGCTAACCACCTCATAAATCGAGGCTTTACAATTATTGCTGAATGATAAGTACAAGCTTGAATCATTGCAAGAAGATGGGAGCAGAACCAGACAGGAGATTCCTCAAACAGCCGGCTGCAGAGCTAGAGCCTGTAATTCTTGCTGCGCAAAATTATAAGCTTATAAACGTTGATCTACAACATTTTTTTGCAAGAGGTTACACTTTTGTAACTGCCGTGGTCGGCAAATTATTATCCCACTAAGCCCCCGACTAAGTATCATACTATAATGGATATATTCGTGCTTTAATGTTTTGTGCATCCTCACTGCGTAATTCCAAGCAATATTCCATTCCTGATTCAACGCAGTGTACTTGTTTGCGAACATGCCAACAGTTGACACGTTAGCCTGAAAACCTACATCACCGCAGTTGGTCGCTCGTTCCAGTGGCGCTTGTGAACGCGCAACGCTATATGTCCACCGTTATTCTCCACCCAACCGTTTAAGGTAACGTTGTTCTGACTTCACATTCAAGTGTATTGGAGGTTTTGTTGTATATCTAAACATAATCGAAAGAAGCAATCAACTTAGAGTGCTACTGGAGAGTTATTAACGGGCAAAGTGGTGAGAGCTTTTTATTTCGCCGTGCTTGGACTTGGTAACTTCAAGACGCCAGGTTGCTTAAGTGGGAGACTGACCTGTGCTCCTGCAACCAGGGACGGATTTACGCATAGGCCAAATAGGCCACGGCCTAGGGCCCCGCGCTTTTGGGGACCCCGGGCAACGATCTTTTCTATGACGACTCAATGTTAACTAAAAATTTGCAAAACTGCTCAGAGGCATAACTTGACAATTTACCTTGAAACGGGCGGAAATGCAAATGTCTAGTCTACTCTAGACTCTTGTCAGCACAGTAACAACACGAGAATATTGTGCATCTGAGCGTGAGAGAGATTCAGGCCATCTGTATGAAAGCGGTTACAAAAAAAGAATGAAAAAGAATAAAACGGTACTTGATGTTCGATTTTCCACTGACAAAAAAGCTCGCAACAACGCAAGACCACCAGATACTGCAAAACTCCGATGAAAAGCACGATTGTCAGTTTTGGAGCCGACGTTTCGTTGTTTTTACTAGATTTCCCGCAAACAGAGATTGCTTGTTGAAACTCTATGTGTTAGTTAAATCAGCTAGAACAGGTTCTCGCGAGCTTTACTGGGGAAAACGTGTTTGGATTGGGTTACTTCGTGGTTAACTGAGGGTGTTGTGACAATGTTTTGCTTCTGCGCAAAACTTGTATTCATGCTGTTCATCATCGGTCTATCATAGGCATACGGGAAGGCATTTTACTGAGGGGGCGAAAAAAGTGGCCTGAAAATAACAATTTGATCTAAAAACAAACAATTCGCACTGAAAATAACTTTTTAGTACAATCCGAATGGGGTCTGAAACCTCTTATAAATCTGTTCTGTACAGTTGAATTCGTTTATAACGGCTTCGTCTGTAACGTCAATTCGTTTATACTGTTACATTTTGTGCGGTCCCGATCACCCAATGGCATCTTTTACATGCATTTTAATACGCTTGAAACGTCGATTCGGCAATAACATTCATTATGCAATCCCCTCGAGGTGCCGTTACAGGCAAATTCTGTAGTTACCTTGCTTGTACTGAATGAGGTGAAGTTCCTTGCGTGTTGTGTTCTCCCAGACAAGAAACTTTAATTGCCTTCACTGATGCAAATATGTACGCGATTTCGATGGCGCAACGCAATGGTTAAAAGCGACGGTTCCGGACCGAAGGGTCTGAACCTACACCTGCCTATGTTATCGTAAGTGCTGTACGGTTGAGCAAGGCACTTAAAGAC
>Ga0210059_1000589_pt1 | contig 47948 bp, 24 predicted proteins | sample Ectturendosymbi2_FD_188042 | JGI IMG/M metagenome (GOLD analysis project Ga0210059, IMG submission 188042) | Ecteinascidia turbinata endosymbiont from Florida, USA - Sample 2 (SPAdes) (version 2) | ecosystem: Host-associated > Tunicates > Ascidians > Unclassified | place: Key West, Florida...
GTGATATCGCCGGCTTCAATGTCTTGTACTACGTTCTGTATTGTCTGTTTTTATCAACCTGCGTTCTGCAGAGTGTGTGTGTTCATACTATGGACTTCGTGTCTGCTAACAAACAAATAAATTAAATTAAATTATGTGAAAAGCTATCCGAGGAAGCTTTTGCTAAAAACAGTGTAAGGCTTTTTCAAACACACACGGGGATCAAATGCTGTCAGATCGGTCACTTGCCTTCCAGAGAAAGTGTTTTACCGCCTGGTAAAAATTCTTCCAGCAGCAATATTAAACATTCCAGTAGTATACGTGATCAAATTGGAACAGGAACAATTCTTGCTTCAGGTGGGCACAACGAGAAACGACTCCCAACTTGAGACTAATAGAACGGCGTTAAAATGTTGTCCTAAAGCTAAGGTGATTCGCGGTTTCATAGTCTGTCAATAGTGACGCTATAGGTATGCTACTATAGTACAGTTATCAGGTACTAATCGCTCTACAGAATATGCTTCATTTGCTGGCGATCCATAGGCTCATAGTGCGTCCGGTGATGTACTGATGACAGTAAACTTCCCAGGTTTTCAGAATAAAATTTTTAGCAAGAGATTCAAAATATGTTTTTCATTGAGATCTCCCAGCAGTACAACAGTGGCCAAGCACTTACCCTTCAGGTCGAATTAAGATTTTCAAGGCGGTACAGCAGCTTTTTCAAATAAAAAATAGGCAACATGATTACAGGCAAGTCTCTTGCTTGCCGTGTGGCTGGCATGTGCGTTGCAAATCATAAACCCTCTCCCACAATTTTCTTCTCTTATACATCTGTGTTTTGAAAATATTTTTGATGCAATAAAATAGGCCTTGTTTGTTACAAACAGAACTTCAGCGAAAAGTGGAGCTACTGCCTACACCTATATTTTGCGCAATCATTGAAGCAGACAATGAGTGAGAAGCAGTAGCACTAAAATACGGCAACTAAACACCTGGCTTTGACATAAAGTGGGATATCAAGTCTTAATCGTAATGGATAAGATAAAAGGTTTGCAAATATAAAAAACAATTTTCTACAACCTTTTTGGCGCCTTGCTCAAAAACAGGTCATAAAAACACTATACACCATTCCAATTATGTCATAACTTTACAACACCTCCAAAATGCTTCAAATCTGCAGAAAAATGCGCGCTGAACGACACCAGGACATGTTTGTACGAGTGCGCAGAAGCGAACGTAATGCGGAATGCGACAAAAAAATACACTTTACTTGTTTTTGTGACTTGTTTTTGTGATAGTACCCCTAGTCAATAAAATCGACTTTTGTCTTCAGCCGTGTAGATTTTGCAATTTGATGGTTCTGTCTTGGACCCTTTTTCGAATCCTTAGGCACGGTTCCGATCCAAATCATGATCCCATAAATGTTTAATAAGTTTGGGGGAGTTCCAGAAGGCTTGTTGCTTTAGTTTGGGGTTCGGTCAAGCGCGCTTTCGCCACTGCAGCACCGAATTTTGCCATGCAAGACAGACAGATGCACCGCACAATGGACTGTGGTCTGCAACAGTTGCTGGCATGCTCTTCAGTCCTGTGCAGCTAAAAGGTATTCAGCTGTCTTTATGATCAACATTGTCGACTTCTTCCTTACTAAATTAAGACACGATACGAAGGTCCTGGAAGACCCAAGAATTCGAAACCTATAGATTGCCCCATATACAAAATCTGCATCAGGAAAATCAATTGAAAAGTTAGCAGAAGGTTATGAACATGAGTGACTAGATATTCGAAAAACTCTGATTACTTGAAAGTTTAGCAAACCACTGACAGTTTTCTTTTACGAAAAATTGAAAAAATATTTGAATTGAAAACCTGCGTTTCCGACAAAAAATGATGGATAACCAACGTTTTATGATGTCGCTGTTGACTAGCACAGCCTTTTAACCATACGAAAAATTTTCAGTTTCTTAAATGTTGTCTGCAATTTAAATAAGAATTGGAGAAGATTGTTTAGTCAGCTATGTATCAGAAAGATACTCCCAAACAGAAACGCATTAAAGTGGTACTTTTATTTTGTGAATGGAAAATTCATAAAACGCTCAAGGTTAGTCGCTTTACCAAGGACGCGTTTTGAACGCAGGCTGTTTAAAAATAACCTTATAATAAGTGCCAAGCACTTGAAAAAGTCTCTTAGAGATTATCTGTAGCGAACAGCTACAAACACCCTATGAAATAAAGAATTGTAGACAAAGTCTTTTCACGTAAAATGGTTTATGATGCTTTTTTCAGGGAAAAATATATATAAAATAAGTTTTGTGTTTGTGTCTTGTTTCTATCCGTCTTTTCTTTGATTGTGTTTTTGTAAATTGAAATGTGTTTTGGTAAATTGAAATGCAAATTTTTCCAACAATTGCAATTTCAAATGTCTGTTAAGGCATTGCATGAGTTCCTTAACGAAATCAGGTTTAGATCCAATATGAAAAATTTGAACCTCTGACTTTGAAAATAGCAAGAAGGACATCTAATATTCTCATTAACACTGTCTATCGAATGAAATCCTTTCCTAGCAAAGAATCTGACACTAAAGATCTTACAGAGTATGAAGGAGGCATCATCAGCTGTTATTCAAATAGAAAATGTTGCTATTAGTTTTATCCAAAAAATATTTTAATTTTGCAAAAAAAAGTTGATTGTCAAAGGTTTTTGATTCAAGCCTAAAGCTTTTCATTGGAATACGATGAGTTCAAGATTACTTGGTATCAATGCATTTTAGAGGCACGCCGCCTCTATCTGCGCGATGGATGTTAAAGCTATTTACGTTCTTCAAAAACGAGCTTTGACATCACACTTTATCTTAAGCTGCCGGCACACTTGGAGAATGGTAAAAATGGCAAAGTTTATACAACACTTGTCTGTGTTGGTCAGATGATACAGTGCGGGAATGTTCTGTAGCTAGCAATTTGTCTTCAAACTAATTGTTTCAAAGAGCTGAAGACCGGCGTGGCGTTTCAACGACTCAAAACTACTCGATTTTACCGGTGAACAAGTCGACACCCATCAGGTGGGTTTGAGAACCACTTTCTGGTCAACTTTAAGGTACTTGTCATTTTCCATGCATCAAAGGGCAAAAATTTCATTTTTAATAAACGACCTTCAATATAATACATTCGAAGAACGTTAGGCGGGGAATGACTTAAGCTTCGACAAGGCAGAACTCGTTGTGTCTCTGAATAATTATCATACTTCAGGTTGTTCAAATATTTCGAAAAGAGAAGGTAGTCGGTATCCTAATCCAAACGTTTGTGAATTACATGCCATACGAGTATATTTCAAAGACCTCTTCTCTCTCATCCGTTTCAAGAAACTTTCTCGTGAAAAGTCGAAGCTAGCCATGGATATTTAAAAATGACCATTACAACTTTGAGCTTTTACCAATGTTGGTAAGCCGTCAGTTCAAAATGACGGTGCATGCGATGTCTTCCCAACACAAAGTCATGTTGTTTGTTGTGGTGACTTCGAGCTCAAATATTGCAAATACCAGTAAGAGTGGCTCTAATTCCTAAGCTCCAATGCAGCGTTGTTTGAGCCTTAATTTGTCAGCTGTTTGGGTTACTTGAGCAGTTGTTCAGAACTGCGAGTCGCTCCTTTCTTCGCATGTTTGCGAATGGTTCTAATGTAGGCGAACGGATTCCTAACTATTTTGGAGCACGCCGTGTCTGTGCAAGCTTTGCGCCAGTGTATCAGAGCGCGTGTGCGGGTGTGCCAGAGTTGTTTGTAGGCGTCCAAGTTCTTCAGCAAGTGTTCTGCTGAACCCGCGGCCCGTGCAAGTTTCCCCAGTAAAGCGTTAAACTGCCACAGTATTTGTTGATGAATGGTCATGAAATTTAAAGCGAAGAGCTCGGCAGCTAATGGGAAAAAAATCCGATGCAGGAAATTGGTAAGAGCGACGCACGTGACATTTAATTACCGCACGGTAATCCGAAACATCCTTCCAACAACCCATACGGACGCCAGCACGGAGGCGCCACGCGGGTCCGATTGTTCCAACCTGTGAACCGCCTACGTAAACTCAAAGTCTTCTTCCTTGACGTGGCAATCAATCTGAACTTCGGGGCAATTGCGGCTGCGTCTTGCCCAGCAGGGTAACTGACGGGGACAGGGATGTGAACCGCCCCCCTGGCAAGCTAAATGCAAAAACCGGGCCCCCACTTGGCTTATATTTCGGTATTTCGCATTATTTTGTCTGTTTTAGTGCAGACATCCACACCCGGATTCACTATCATTTATCAATTTTTTTCTGATTGTTGGTTGATGCCCCCTACAGTGACCCCTTCAGCTAAGTTTTACCGCCTGGCTAAAACCCCTAGTTACGCCACTGGTTTTGCCATGCAAAGGGTGATGACGGTCTTTCGTAAAATTACGAACAGCGCGCACTAGAACGAGTGCCTTTTTCTTGGGCGTGCGTTGTTTTCCGCAACAAGAAGTTTTCTCTGCGCGAGAAGTGTTTCTCTGTAGAATCCTGCTCTTGTTGCTTGTGTCAGTCGCGGTGAAATTTTCAATGTCATGTTACGCTTTGAATCGATGCACAGAGTATTGACCGATACCCGGACTAGCTGAAGGCATATGTTGTAATGAGTTGGTAACTGCTCTTTCAAAAAGACAATCGAGAAGCATTTAACTGCCTTGAACCTTAGATATTGCTAACGGGAGTTAACGACACTGTCCTTTGTGACTCTAAGCACCACCATGGGCGTCGGAAGGTAGGAAAGGTGGAGCCATAGGCCCCCCTAGATTTTGAAATTTGCTATTTAGCTAGTAACATTTTATTAGAAAAATGTTTTTCTCTTTATAGTTTCGGAGTTGGCAAAATGAAATTTCACTGCTATTGGCCCCCCTGGAAAAATCTTTTTGTTACCCCTGGAAAAATCCACTATTAGCCCCCATTGTAAAAAATCCTTGCAACGCCCATGAGCACCACACTCTTATTGTGCAAAATTCCAAATTCAGTCCAGCGAGATTTCAGTAGCACTGGCATAATATAGATAGGTTTGACTTATGAATCCTTGACATTGCCATCATTTCAGGTTTGACACTCGTTTTTTTCTTTTTGTCGTTATCGCTAGAGAATATGCGAGGTTAATAATTTTCACCCCTATATTCACCCTAAAACGCGGCAGCCAGCAGCGTTTGTATGTAGGTAAAAAATGTGATAAAAAAACAAATCGACACTGCGCTTACAGTGCAAAAAGTTTTCTAGATTTAGTGCGCTGTATTGGTCATCGCACAAGATAAACGTAATTCACGAAGATGTTTAACAGATGTTCCCCAAGCAATTGCAGTTTTTCTTAGCAAGAAAGCTTCAACCGGGGAACAACCTACACTTGTAGTAATTTAAAGTTTTTAGAAAGAATTCAGATTCGCTTAATGGAGAGCAGGTAAAATCTAATTGACGACTCTTTATTCATGATAAATTTTACTGGTGAAATCTGAATGAAATTCAGGCCTAAATATGTCACAAAATCCGTAACACAACTTAACTCACAATCGAGCACAAAAGGTAACCCAGCACACGTCCGTCTGCACAATGCCCACTGAAACATTGATATTTGCCTTTACTGGAGTATCTGAATACGGGCCCGCTGTGATAACGCCTTGCCTGATGTTTGATTAGACATGAAAAACGTCTTTAGTTTTTTCAGGTTGACTGCAAATCACGTTTTTGTGCAAGCCGTCGAACCTTGGTCTCAGGCTAATTCAAGTGCTTCCTGAAAATGCCGGATAAGCATTGGAGTCACGCCACTAACAAGCTCGGTCTGAAGAATTACGGGACGGATGTAATTTGATGGAAGCGAAGCTCGGGTTATATCCGTTTCGTGCCCACGAACAACACATCGTGACCAGCCGTTTGACAAATGACCACATTTTCTCCAAGGGAATATTCTGGGATCGCAGCCAAACACGGAAGAACTGGAAGAGCGTAGACATAACACTCCACCATTAAAGATACGCCTGATAGGTTAACAGGTTGACGCTCCCTCCAAGCAAATGGTTAACGCTCCTATCCCTCCAAGCACAGTATAGTGCAGAAGTTTTTCTGTCGACATCGGAATCAGTGACCCTGCCAAAGTGAAAGTCTATAAAACCCGAAATATATTCAATGGGGGAGCCTGAGGACACTCCCGGAATTTAAGGTGCATCAAATGTATCGTTTGATTGTACCGGTTCTACAGTACTTTAGTCGCGATCATAACAGACTTCAAAGATTTCATGCTTAGAAGCAGAGTGGCAGTTGCTTCGTCGTACAAAAAACAACACAAAAATTGATCATTATCATGAAATGATGTCGGACATTCCAGTCACAATTATTTTCATCGGTAGCAAGAATTATTTTGAATGAATTGTGTCAATTACTGTTTTGGAAGAAAGAACTAATTGCAATCGTTAATTAAAAAAATTAACCACCTGGTTGCCTTTCAGTGTTCAACCGGTGTTTGTATTTTTAAATCTTGTGCCACAGCACTATAAGCGTCACGTGCGCATTTTAATCTGCTCTAGACCAAATCGAACATTTTGTTAACTTAAAAAATATTTGATGTGAATTTCAACATTACTCATGGCGATAATGCGGAAAGACCAAATTGAAATTGGCGTTCTTGGAAATTACCTTTGTTATGAGTAGGCCTACACAATAGTGTGCAGACTGCTGCAAGAGGGGTATCAAATCTCTGTGGGTAATGCGATTCTCTGTCTGAAGCAGAGCCTATAAAAGAGTATTAACCATCCATTCAGTTTCAGAATTCCCACAGAGGATGTCCCTTCCATGCATTTTTCCGGTTTTGTTGCGTAGGGTTGAATCTGAACCACGAGTAGCTATATCATGTCCAAACGTTGAAAGATTCGTACAGCAAATCGACAAAGCCAAGATTCCTTCTACAATTTGTGTGCAAATTCGTAAAATCTATTAACTTCATTTAATACCTATATTGAAAACACACTTACTAAAAGTGGTCTCACTTAATGTGTTCCCAGAATTTGCCCGGAGCAAAAACATGGTTTATGTTGCTGAAGAATTTGCGACACAGTGCCAAGCACAGTATATGTACAGGGCTATAGGCGTGTCAGTAAAACTATTTCCTCAGTGACTTCTGAGACGTGGAAGCTCATGTGTAAATATTTTTTAAATTTGGCTACATTTTTAGTTATTTTCACAAATCAAGTCGGGTTAACTTGGGTCTACTAGTGCAGAGGTTGGGAACCAGAGAACCTGTGGCACAGCCTTTCAGCAACTGAGGTTTGTTTACTGGCTTCTGCTGTAAGATAAAAATATTTGTTTTCATACCTTCTACAGACTAATGAGAGAGAGAACTACGCTAATCACCCAAAGCCGAATGCAGCAGAGCTTGCTAAGTCTGGGACGTTTTGCAAATCACTGAAAACAAAGTAGTTGTTCAAGCGCTGCTGGGTATGTGCACACGGTGGTTGAAAAACCGTAGTTTTCAGTTAGTGCACTTTGCACAAAATTTATCAACTGAACTTTGGGCGCTCTGTTAGCTTGCAGGTCTGCGTGGGGTCTCACGCAATTGGAAATAGGACGCACATATAGCGCATCTACTGGAGAACACGGCAGACGTTGTAGAAACACGTTTCCTGTTCGATGTGGTTTATTTATTGACATCGCGCCTCGTGCCACTTTCATCTCAAATTAGCCAATGAAACCAAATCGTCTCGGCCTTTTCACCACGTCGCAAAATCGACTGTTCGCGAAGTGACTCAAGCTTGTCAAACCTTGCTTGTTTCTTGTGAGCCTAAATCTACACACGAAAGTGCGAAGTAGGAAGTCGCGTGATTTTAAACAATGAACAGTTGCGGCAACTGGTTGCGTTGGCACTACGGTTAACTGCTACGTTTCAAGAAAGTGATTGGTTGACAATGCAAACAGTTTTTCTCAGGAAAAAGTATGCAGCGTCTAGTTGCCATCAGACGTGGAGTGAATGTCAACATTTGTATTTCGCCAACTGTTTACAGGCTTGGATCCTATCCACACTATAGCAAAATCAAATTTTGACTAGCACTGACTTTAAAGTTATTGTACTCCACTTCAATGGGCATTTATTCACATTACCAAATTTAGCTGCATTTTTGCGCACATTTATGATTTAGCTGACAAATTCCGACCATCGAACACTACGGGGGGATAGAATTATCGTACCAATCTCTCCGCTTCAGGAGCCCGTAAGACAGACTTTGTTTCTCACGTCTGAAATGACATTGTCAAGTTGGTTTTGACCACAAAAAGCTACCGGTTTCCGAACTGACTGTGCACAGCCGCGTCTGCTCTTCACGTTCAACAATAAGTCATTTAGAAAGAAAAGATTGTCGAAAGAACACTCGCTTTGCTTCTCGTAGTGCTTGTATCTGGAAATCCTGGGAAGGTGGAATTTGACACTGCCACTGGGAAGAGAAAGTGGATATGAGTCGCGTGGCAACGGTGACAGGTACACCTTTCCCGCCTTCCTCGTTACAAAGGCTTGCCTTCTTACTTTCTTGGGTTGGCAGCAGCAGGAGACGCAACTAAGTCATGTTCCTTAACGAAACTGTCATGTTTGGAGTTGATGAGAAAGCATTGCTTGCAAGAAGCTGATCAAGTTTGCAAGTAGCGATCCAAGCTTGCAACGATCCGAAATTTTCTGGGGAAGCAAAAAATCACGGACTTTTGCCGAAAAATTACAAAACTAGAAAAAATATCTCAAACATTTCGAAAATTAATCCTCTTTACAAACTTTCTGCCCAGTTTATTCCTTCAGTTTGTAAATAGCATGCTTTGTTCTCGGTTTTCTTGTTTCATTTCTTGTGTTGTTATGGGAATGTGGTCAAACGAAAATTTTTCGCAGTAAAAACCGGCAATGGCATTCCTCATCAAACGTAGGCTACTTGTCCACACGAATTTTGAAAACAATTCTGAGCATCATGTTAATTTGCATGTACACACTGACTGACAAGATCAGCCGCTTGGCCAGTGGGCACGGAGTTCATCGTCTATGGCAAATTACTAAATACTAAGGATTTAAATTAAAATTGAGAACCAACCTCGAGGACCTAGTAATTTATTGTGTTCATCTGTAATTTGTAAATCGCGAATAGTTGATTCTTTTTTGTTTTTTCAGCATTTGCAATAATCGTAGTATTTCAAGAAAAGTTACTACATGGGTTCCGTTTCGCAAGTCTCATTAACAGGAAATATGGAAGCAAACCTTTGCATCTTTTATAACGAAAATGTCATGCTTTGAATTTTTTCATTTGCCAAGTCAAATGTTTCGGAATCACTTATTAGCGAATGCTACTCAGGTATATAACTTTGAAAATACGTGTTACTTTTTAGGCTTTCTGTTTAGTTAAGTTGACAACAACAGCAACAACGCCGTCCTGAAGACAATCAGACACACATCGCTGATTTTGAAGCAAAGGCAGAAAAAAAGGCTACTGGAAGGTCAAAGAATGCAAGTAGTTTCCCACAAAACACTTCCTCGTTTCAGCATTGTTGGCCTAAATTTAGTTGGGCCAGTGGAAAGGCTTGTCGCCCTATTGGTCATCTCAGACAAGGGTCGGCCTCCGCAGTTGCATGCATGCTGACTCTATACAGCCATAAGCATTTTTGTAATTTACTACCCTAGCACAAAGTCTTGACTGCCACTTAGTCTTGTTCGCTCGACAAGCTTTTACCGAAATCGTATCCGTTTTGCTGTGCCGAGCAGACCTGGATTAATGTGGCTTGCTGCGTTCTCGCCATGCCACCTTTGTGTGCGTTGTGCACGGCCGTGAAGTTTGCTGCACAACATGGGGTCTACTATGAAAATCGTGTTTACGTCTCTGTGGTGCAAAGCTTGCCTCTGGGCTGAGCAGTAGCTACGACAAAGTTGGTAGTATCGCCATAAAAATGAAACTGAACCTGTTTTTCCTCACGTTTACGGCATTTGCACTTGACCAGTTCAAGCAATTTCTTTGATCCCACATAAATTGCGAGAACGTTTGGTCACTTCGAAAAGTATGCAGAAACCCGCTTCACTAAATAGATGTGCGATTGGCTATCAGGCAAATCAGAATGTTGCCAAAATAAGGAAAGGTTCACCGTACCGTATTGAGAGTACAGTACATTCTCTGTACGGTCACACACGGTTCAAAAACTATCTTTGGTTGATCCCCATCTCAAAAGGTAGTAAAAATACTCGGCAGAAATGCACCCGAAAGCTACAAGGATTTCGTCTGTCGCTAACACTACTCGCATGCTTACTGTATATAACTCTAAACCATTAACAGCGCAATACTTTTTGGGTGAGCTAGTCTTCACTAGTTATAGCTTTCCAATTTGCAAAAGCGTTGCAACGCTTTTATCTACTTTATACCATGGTTTGAAGCTATTCTTCCAGTTACCTGAGAGTGTCCTCGTTCTTTGGTTTGGCCCATGGTACGAGTGTTGCTTGCTGTTCGAAGTTGCCCAAGATAGTCAGTTTAACAGTCGATGCTACGCTTGGCGATGGCATTGCTTATGTCATATTGCTATGTTAAACTGAAGCTGCCGCGACAAGTTTACGTGGTACGCATGAGATCGCAATCCGAATTTGTCACGTGTAAACTGATTTATTCATGTTTGTGGGAAAATATCTAGTCTACAGGTTGTAGCTTGCCTGTCTTAGCAAACTACCGAATTAAGACCAAGCTGAATAAGCTGTGAAGAGTGTCAATTCCTCTGCGTTCGGCAATTCTATGACGTGAAAGTGGTTACAATATGGTTCATCATAAAACTTGGCATACATTTTTAATTTATTAAAAGCTTTTGCAAGATTTATCGCGATGCCAAGACACACAGCCATGGGTAGATTTCTAAATTACGTTTTTCGCATGGACAATTTGGCCTGACAAAAACTCGAAGTAAAATTTATTGTTTTCGGTCATTTCAAAGAACGTGATTTCATAACAAGATTCATACAGGTGACCTCGTTGTTTTAAAACAAGCAGTGAGGTTTCACTGAAATTCGTAAGTGTTTCGCTGTTTGTTTGTACTTCGATATTAACATGAAAATTGTGTTGTATGTATACCGCCGATTTTCTTCACCTTTGTTCAAAGTAGTTTGGTTGACATTTAAGTTCAGTCTCACTAGATTTTATCTCACATTCCATACATCCTTCTATTTCAATCATACCCCTTACGTTGTCACCATGGAATGATTACGAAATGTTCACTAGTTGCTGTGAACACTGAATTTCGATTCTATGTCGGCGCGTTTCATCTACCAGGGCATTAAATATTGAAGAGCCAAATATCCTTGGCTTTTAAAGATCTGCCGGCGAGTAATTTCAAGAGAAGGAAAAGAATTCTTTAGTTTAGAAAAATGTAGGCATCTATATGCTATGAGAAGATAATTGGGAGTTTACGCTGAACAATAAGGCTGTTAGATACAACCGAGCGCAGCATTACCTACCCTGCTGTTAGGCTTCTTTAAATGCAACAAGGCTAGAATTAGCGCATCGACAGGCTTACGTTAATCATATGGCCGCAAAGTACTTGAAACAGCGCATTGCTGAAAGTCCGTACCATTGGAGTCAATGCAGCGTAACCATTTTTAACATGCTTGCTGAAAATCGTTCAAAACTTGCTTGAACTGTCGTGTGAGCAGACCAGATGTGACGCCGGTGCAAACGTTGCAAGCTCGAGTGCTTGCTCAATCCATGCCCAACTCTAACGAGTAGTTTCCCCAGGAAGAAATACGAAACCTTCATGTTGGTTATACTACTGACAAAGCACGATAAATTCACGCAGCTTTGTCGCCGCGGGTCCAGATGGTGGCTGTCGATTGGGTGCAGCTGACAAGCCCCAGAATGTGTTACGTTCTAAAACATTGCTTTCATTGATGTCAAGTTATGTCTGCATCCATTCGCCATTTCTAAATTCCTGATGCAACTCTAAAATTTACATTTGTTTGTATAGCTACTTTGCAGATGAAAGAAACAAACAACCTTCTGCGGCAATGATCCTTGCAGCATTGCATATGACTTTGGCACTAGTTTCAATAGAATGCTCATGTTATTGGAGGTGGAGTCGACCGGCAAGCTTGCATCAGCTTGTGCAGTGTGACCAGCAAACTGACAAACACGACGAGGTTGCAATTGCTTTTACGGAATACTGACGCGATCTAGTGGTGAAAGAAAACTACGCAATTATTGGCGAATACGATAGTGCTGTTTGCTCCTCACGAGTTTTTAAGCTCCGTATTACCGTTTGTGTCTTGAACTGAGTCCTGTAGTAAGGTTTTAAGCATCTCGTTCTGTGTGTTTGATGTCTGGAATATTCACTGGCGCAACTGTGTCTTTCGAGTAGTGTTCGTAACCGATAAGAGTTTAAAAGTCCACTGCAGTAGAATTCCACCAGACCTGTCGACATGAGATGAACAAACATATCACTTGAAAGATCCGGTTTTGATTGAAGTCTTGCACACCTCTTTACTAGATCGAGTGTAGTCCCGACAAGGAAAACCTGAATTGCCAAAATGATTGAAGAAAGCGAAAACCATCCAAATGTTTCTTAATATTTCAAAGAATCAGAAGACTTTACCGAAATAGACAAGCATTTACGAATTTCAGGAAGCACTTGCCTTGTCTGCTGTCCTGGTTGCTACCCTAGGTCTTAACAGTTTGAAGCGGCAATGGTGTGGTAAAATGTAAAAATGTGTTATCGAGGATTTTTCAGTTTCCAGCATGTACGAATAGTACGATACGGCTTTGGCCGATATTGTTTTGAAATGTATGACAAGTAATGATAAGAGTGGCAGAAGTCCCGGTTGCGATTGATTTAGTTACATCATATTGTAGTGCAGGGCCAGGCCCGTAACCAGCTTGGGACACCACAGGGGGTGAGAATTTTCTGGGAAGGGCCCAATTTTTTTAAACTACATGTCCAATAGTTTCAAACTATGTCCAACAGATTTTCCAGGGGAGGCGAAAAAATTTTAGGGGGACTCCTCCTCTCTGCTCCTTCCCTAGCTACGGGCCTGCTATAGTGTTTAATACACAGTGTTGTCACTCGAAAGTTTGTCGGCGTCAGGTCAATGACAGCTCCATGGGCACGCAAATGTTTAACTTCAGTTTGCCCGCTGCTGCCAGTAGTTGTAATTTTCTTTCCATAGTCATGCATTATCTACGGAAATTTATTTCAGTTGTGTTACTTTTTGTCACAATAGTTGAATTGCAAAACTTGGAAATTCATCTTTTTTTATTGAAACAAAACCAAACATATCAATGTCGGTGTAGCTCAAAGTGCTACGAGACAATCCGTGCCCTGCGGATCGCATGAGTTGCAAATTCCGAGTAATTTTTTCGATTAAATAAAAAATCTTGTAACACATTTTGGTTTAACGCTTATCAACAATTCTGGAGGATTTCAGATCGTCCACGAATTTGGTAGTGGTCGCAATCTATGACGTACGCATATTAACAGTAAATATTGCCAAACTTGGAACCTTATACACCGGGAGGATTTTTTCCAAGGGGAAACAACAGAGGTGAAATTTCATTTTACCAACTCTGAAACTAAGAGAAAAATATTTATTTACTAAAAGTAGAGTAATAGCAAAATATCAAATTTCAAAACCCAGGGCGGCAATGCCCCTGCCCTCTTTCTTCCGACGCCCATGCTTGGAACATGTTTGTGAAGGTTTCGACAACATTTTTGTATGCGGCATAACTCGGAAAACTTTAGAAACCATCTAAAAACTCAAGGTTTTAGAAAACGACAGAGAAGGGTTAGTAAAGCATATAACATTTTGATACATTTTTTTTCTCTGCAGGAATGTTGCGAGTTCATAAAATCTTGAACTTTGGTTTTACGTAACTAAAACATTAAGACTTCTTTGCATGAGCACAGAAACCGGTGCTAAGATACTATACAGTACTGAATCTTTTGATTTTCATCCTCAGTGCAGCGTTGGTTATACATATTACTATGTTTATCGTTGGTCATTATTAGTTGTTAACAATTTTGTTGGGCTGTTGTTTGCTCTGTTGAAACCATGCATGAAGACGTTGCTTTGCGGTTGAATTATTTAGCAGAGATATTAAACAAAATGCAACATATTGAAACAAGACTTATCTGCGAAGTGCTCATTTTTCTTTTAAATGAAACAATGCTTATCATTTAAAAAAAAAATTATGTGAATTGGTCCCTTGTTCGTGTGAAAATGAGGCGCAAACGCAAAGAATGTATTTGGCGGTAAGAAGACCTATTTAATTTTTCCGTTATTGCACCTGCTTCTTTTATTGGATGAAAACAGATATGAAAAACAGAACAGCGTAGTTAGTGGAATGTTTAACCAAACCGCACGCAATTTATCGACTGAATTCAGTATTTTCAGCGCTTATTGTATCAAGTTTGACTTCTTCTTGCACTTTCTACTATGTAAGAAAACAAAAGTAAAAAATTTATGGCGCTTTCTCTTTGTAGGCAACAGGGTATACAGTTGATTTTATCATGTCTCATTTTTCTTATTTGTGACTCATCTTTAGCTTTCATTCCAGTTCATGCTCATAATCATTCCATTTCATTGTTAAAAATGAACTCGAGCTTTGGTTGAAATTGCTTAAAGTGCGGACTGCGGCAAACGTAGCAATTAGAACATGTAGAAGGTGCTGACGACCGTAATAACAATCAACCCAAATCGCTCAGTAAAACTGGTGTGCAATTTCTCATATCCACTTTGCAGCATTTGGTACATTACATCAAAAATGGATTGTAGCCCAATTTGCTTCACTGTTTCATAATGTACTTTAAACTGTCTTATAGATGGCTCAGTTAAAGCTAAAAATTAAATTGTTCAAGTTTGACATCTGGCAATTTATCACGGGATTATCTCGACTAGACGAGTCAAACAGACAGTTGCGGCGATTTTCTTGGAAACGTCTTGAGTTCTGATGGATGTTTCAAGTTACAAAAACGACTAAATCGTCCACATGAAAGGTTGAAAGCCTGTTAAGCTGGCAAAATTCGTATTTTCATTGACGTGCATTTTCAGGTGAAAAGTCTTGTGGTGGTCACCGTTGGCTCAAGCATTCGGCGTCACGGACACTTGCCTTGTGATCACTAAAATATGGTGCAACCAGCTCTGGGGTTTATACCAATCGTGAACATATTGCTGATGTGCTTGTTTTTCGTGTGGCGAAAGACTGCTGCTGAAGCATGCATTGACGCCCAGTCGTCGAATAGTTCCAACAGATGTCTACACAGTGAGATGTTCCGCAGAAGTCACTGTAACAAATCACTTCTGCATTGCATGAAAATAGTTTAAATTGAATTTAAGCTTTACGGCAATCCTTTTCGCAACAAGTGCTTTTAACTGCGGTATTAATAAAAGTAAGATTTCAAAGGTTGCTGTGAATTACAGAGCTTAAAATTTCCCGAGGTCATACTATAAACTTAAGCTTACAGAACTGCTCTGGAATCCCATGACCTTTCAATAACGAACCTGCGGCTGGAAAAACATCACGACAAGTTCTTCTCGCCCTCCCTTACAGACATCCAATGAGAATTTGACAATGCAACAAAAATAGTGCAAAAGTATGGCCAGGCTTGTCTATGGAAATGGGACAGTGAACTTGAAATTTTCCCGTGTCCCATAGCTAGTAATTTTACGTCATATAGCAGAAATTTCTGAAGATGAATACCAGTATTATATGCTCACAGCGCTATACGTAGTAGATGTGGAGACTCAGTGCCATGGCGTAATGGTGCGAGGCCCCCAAAACTAAGATAGTTGGATGCTTTGTACGTGATAACTCAGAAAAAGTCACACCAACTTTTCAGTGGCCCCCTAACTGGACGTTTTAGGACTTATGTGTTTTAGCCACGGCTGTGACAGCTCTGTGGAAGCTGGACATTAGACATGCACATATAGTGTCTTCTTATGACTAGTTTCGTGAGAGTCCCATGGGATGGGGCAATCACAAGTTGTCATGGGGTGGGATGGGACAGAAAAAGTGTCCAATGGACGAGCCTGCTTGCAGCTTTAGCTACAAAGAACGTGTACTTTCGCCAGATTGCAATTAAATCAATCGTGTAGGCACCTACCGGTATATTGATTCAACATACACTTCTTGTGTTCCAGTATTCAACTAAGAAGCAAGCCAGCAAACAAGTTTAGCCATTTAAAGCACGAACAGTTTTCTACAAGATTTGGTCTCATAGCATGTCAGAATAAATTTCCAGATATTTTAACAAGCTTGTGGAACAACCAGCTATATTATCACTAGGCCAACCAAAAGTCAATAAAGTCAAAATTTTTCTGCCGTTTTGAAAGTTCATGAAACGTCCACAAACCAAATTTCACGTTCATACAATGAAGGAATCCCAAGTTATTAGGTCAAAAAAGTCAAAATTTATCATTAGGTCAAAATTTATCTTTGGGTCAAAATTTTCTTGCAGCAGAGTTTTTTCTCTTCATCGATACTTTATTGAAACTACAACAACAGTTATTGATATACTTTTGCAAGTTTACTTGCAATTCTGTAATAATACTGGGTTTGTTGCGACTTCTGGCGTAATAATGCTGTTTTGCCCACATACTGGACGATTGAATAGCATGTAGGATAGGCATGGTAAGGCAAGAAATGTATTCTTACAGTAGCCTGCTTGGTTTGGTAAGTGCTCAATCCCTTATGCATATAACGTTTCAATTTTATGATGTTCTCAGGTTTGACTCTACTGTAGTTATTTATGTACTTGTCAATATATCATCCCCAAAGTTAAACAACCAAATATTTCAAAATTTCGAAGCATAGAGTGCATGAATATGCTTCTGGGTTAACCTCAACACCTAAGGCTGAATTATTTTGCAGCTGCCAACGCAAAAAATTTATAGGTCAAAATAAAGTCAAAATTTTAAGTTTTTAGGTCAAAAAATTGGTTGCCCTAGCCATCACCAACTGTTTTTAGTCTCGATTACTAAAATGTATGAAAACTTTTCTTAGAGAAAATTTTGAGGAAACTTCAAATATGCTGGTGCTGGTTTTCACGAAAGTTTTCTTCGACATTCTCCAGTTTGGAAAATAACAAGGCGAAAGCAAAAAATAATTCAGGAAACTTAAGCGCTGTCGCAAGCGTGGAAGCAAAATTAACCCAAGCACGGAATAGTGGCGTGACAAAAAACACTGTGATGTAGTTTAAGGACTCGCTAAAAGTTACATCATGTGCAAGACTATCAACAAAATCAAAAATTAAATGTATGTGACTGAAAAAGAAACAATTGAAACGAAAACAGAGTTAGAGTGAACATACGATAAAGCTAATACCCACTGAAATTTAGGCATTTAGGTGTCACAGAACGAAAGTAGATGAGTTGAAGTAACAATAATTCCCATTTCAGCTACTTTTTGACCATTTTGAATAAATGTACTTTCGTGCATGTTAAACTTCAGTTAAATCGTCTTCAATGTTCGTGGCAACATATCGTGCTATTGGAATTATTTAATTTCTGGGCTGATGGGCTGATGTTTTCTTTTCCTTATCCTTTTCTAAACAAGAAAAGATCAAATGAAGATGAGCCTGGATGGCGAAACAAAGCTTCTCGCAGAAAATAATCACCAAGTACAATGCTTTTCTTCATATTTTCAAATCGAACAACATTCTGTCTGAAGAGTGCCCTGTTTGTGCGGTGAAAGCAAATATGACCTATCCTGCAAATGTGAAAAAGTAACCAAGGTACTGTGGAGTCATCTGCATCTGTTTTGCCTTAGGTACAGGAACTGCAAACAAAAACGTAGCAGTTATGAGTAAGCACCACAGCGTGACCTGCAGTCCAAGTTATCTAAACAGCTGCAAATCTTGCGGTGTTGCAAAACAAAGTTCGCTTCTTCTGACCTGCAGAAGTGAGTTTGAACAAAATTGACCGACACTGTTTTTCGATTCGGCTCGCGACCTTACTTGACCCCGGGTTAGTTCCTCGTTTCCGGAACACGTTTTAAAGGGTCGAATATAAAAACATACACTTGACGATTGGGTGGGTGCGCCTATAGCTGAGGTAAGAAGCAGACTGTGCATTTCCGCTGAATCGTTTTCCCCTGTTTTGCAAACTTTATTCGCCGATGCTTGTGTTAGCGTAGTTTTTGGGTAAACGCCAAGTGCCAGGCTATTCAGCGCAACACGTGCCGGATTGCTTGTGTTTCCAATAGGCTTGTTTCGTCTGCGAAATTAATATTTCGTGCGGAATTCTTCGCTTGAGTGACGGCCAGATTAAAATTTCGCTTTTAATTTCAATCATCCATTGCCTATAAACTGCCGGTCACCAGGCCATTAAAGCGTGTTTGTTGTTCCAAACGACTTTGCTAAAGGTTACTCTCGCTGCCACAAGGCGTTTTTTTCACACCAGCTGATGCGTGAACAAACATCGGCTTTGAACTCGGATTCTCGAAGATCACGATAATATTTTTTGACCTGGGTGAGGTTGACTGATGCTTTTTTCCTCCTGTTCCCAAAACGCGGTAAACTGATTTAAATGGCAAACGCGTGAAACGAGGCGAGGAACAGATTGGTTGACTGCATGGTAACAAGTCGCCTGCGGCGTTTAGGAAGCTGGGCAAATGCTGAATAGCAACAGCTGTACAAATTAAATTTGGAAAAATTTTGAAGGAAATAGGAAATCATCAAACGCGCTGAGTATTGTCTTGGCTATACAGAGTTGTGACTATGAAATTGTGTGTTTCTGCCTCAAATCATCAACACAACACAGAATTCCACTCCAGCTTGTCCAAACATGAAAAGCGAGCACCTATATTCGCACAGGATGTGTTTTCGTTCTACGATTCTGCCGCATTGTAAAGAAGCCGCGTCCGCAATTTGCTTCTTCTCTGCACTCAAGAGAAGAGGACTTCACAGGGACCTCTGCATAAAATGTAAAACTGCAGTAGAAATTAATGAAAATATTTGTGGAATGCCGTGATAAAGGTCCTGGTTTGGGTTTTAAAATAAACATATTCACATCCGGAATTAAGAGGCAGATAAGATCAAAATATCGTCCACCCTACCCATTCAAGAAAAAAGCGATAGTGCTGCACACCAGGCCTGCAGCCAGTTTTTAAGGTTTGGAGAAGCAAAACACTTTTTTAAGAGGGCAAGGTTTTTGTTTTCATTGTATATGCTAAAAACGCATTTTTCTGGGCATAGCAAAATTTCGGGGGTATTTGGGGGTCACTGCCCCCGAATGCTACCCCGTAGCCACGGGCCTGATACACACAGCGTCTCTATTTCAGGTGTAGTGATTGCTGAATGTCCACTCATGCAGTAGATACAACGTATTACGTATGACCTCTCTGTAGCAGCAACGCCTTCCCATGGTTTCCCTGTTTTCGCACAATGTGCTGCGCAGACGGCCCTACCGATTGAGCAAGGGTATGACTTGGACAGATACCAAGATGAAATGCGCGAAAACGATCAATATACCATCGCGCACCGTTCGTCGCAAATGTCTGCAAGGCGGTGTGCAGATTTTAGGCAGAGAACCCCATTCGAAAAATTAACGAGTCTCCTCACCACGCATCACCAAGTAGAGGCCCACTTTCAGCCCGTTATGCACCTGGGGAGGCGAACGGAGACAACACGGACTGCTTTTACTCTGGGAAACAGGTACGTAACTAGGGGTACAGGGGGTCAAATCCCCCCTAGAAAATGTTTCGCCCCCCTGGAAAAATGTGTCGGACATACTGTAGTTTAAAAATATTGGATGCAGTTAAAAAAATTTGGGCCCCTCTCAGAAAACTCTTTGACCCTCTGGTGTCCAAAGCTGGCTACGGTCCTGCTGGGAAACATAAAAACCGCCAATTAACCGCAGTCTTTCCAGTAGCATATGATTCGAAACTGGAACATCACTTTACTCCCTGGGAAAGAGCGAGAACTGGTTGATGAATCGTAACGGCATTGCTTGCATCTCTTTGACGTCGTAACACTGTGGAGCTGGAAAAATGGGTGAAAGCACTTCTACTCCGTTGTGGAGCCATCACAGTCTGCACAGGCCTGGGGTAGCTATACTTGTAACCCATCCGCTGGTAGATTGTGCTGATGAATGGATCCTATTAGGAGGAAGGGTATGGTTCTGAGCAGCTTTGATTTCATCAACTGCTTGGATACGTGGACAGAAATAACTTTGTGTGATGACAGTTGGCAAATAAAAAACTCCGCGGTGGAACCAGGAGCAAAAATTCTTTTTCAGCAAAGAAAATTAGTGTGCAAAGTCCGAATTCTAATAAAAGTCGAACCTTCTCTTTATTCGTGGTACGCTGAGGTGCCAAAGTCCACACTTAAAAGTAAAGAGGTTTAACATGCAATGTTGAAGAGTATTTCGGACATCCGTAGCTATATTCCAGTTGGTGGCAAGCCAACAAAAGGTTCTGGCAAATCACCAGGTATATCTCCACAAACACAATAAAAACAAGATATAATTCTCAGGATGCATGAATGACCAAAACGGTGTCCTACTCGGCAATAAGGACGACATTTTTGCCAGACTTTTCGAACCTAGCTACTTTCATGCCATCGGACACACTGGAGGTGCATATTCGCGAGGAAAGACATCATCACTCACTACCACAGAGTTTTTCCTAGCTGCCAAGAGACTGAAAGCTGGTAAGGCTGCAGATTATGAAAATATGCTTCAAGCCTTGAATAGAGGACTTCTCTGGCTAACGTATGTATGTCAAGTGGCCTTGCGATCTAGAAGGACACCAAGAGATGGTAAATCGAAGTGATATGCCCATACAAAATAAAGGAATGCATTAAAATACGGGATATTTCCGTCCATTGGGTTTCTGGAAAAGTGTATGCCAAGTGCCTTGAAAAAGGATGTAGCGAGATAATTGAGGACGCACGGCATAGTTTTCGTCCTGGTAGTAGCAACTCAGACAAAAGTTTCACTCTCCAACAAATTTTCGAGACATCTTGGGAGAATGCCAAAAATATCTACTCATGCTTTGTGGACCTCAAAAAACATACGACCGGGTCAGTCGAGAAAAGCTTTGAGGTGTTTTGCAAAAGTACGGCGTTAACGGCCGCCTGTTACTGGCAGCTAAGTCATAGCATTCCTGCTCAGAAGTTTGTGTCTGTGCCCAGTGGCGTGCAGAAGCTTGGTGATGCCCGGGGCAACTGCTTGATGTATGCCCCCTACTAAATTCTAGTATTGAGAAATGCAGGCATTTGCAATACGTAAAAACTAGTAGTGTTGACAAAAACAAGTTTCGAAAAATTAATTTAACAAAGAGTATTTTTTAAATGTGTTAGTTTTTAAAAATTTGTTTTATTCTGGGGGCCTGAGACATATGTTTATAAGTAAAATTCTTCTAGTAATGGGTGTGCATTGAGCAACTAGATATTGCAATTTTACATGCAAAAAAGTATCAGATAGGCCCGCCAAAAAGATAGCACTTGTGAGGCATAATAGAAGATAGAGTTGTCTACTTTTTCTATATAAAAAGTATCTGAAATTGTGCATCCGTGCAGTTTGATGTGAGTTAGCAGGAATTGGCCAGCCTACAAAGGGGAAGAGAGACAGGGTGTAAGGCCTTAAGATAGCGATGGAAGTGCTTCATTTCTCTCTCACTCTCTCTCTTGGGTCACTTAAAATACATTTGCCTGCCCCCTCAGGCATGTTCCCATCAGATCCATGCAACATGTGTTAGTGACCTTAAAATACAAAGAAGCATCTAGTTGCAGCATTTTAATAAACTGTAATTTTTAATTTCACTCTTTGGATGCCCGGACGTCGCCCCGTTCGCACCCCCTCTGTAAGCCCATGTCTGTGTCAAATGCATTATGTCAAAATCGTTCACCGTAGGTATTGGACTCGGACAAAGTTGTATGTTCAGTGGTGTCCAATTAACTCGAATTGGAATTCGTGTCAAAGTTTTTTTTTTTATATATTCTGGACACGTGCTACATATTGCTGCCACAGTAAACGAACTTGCTTGTCGTCAAACAAAAATGTCGTCAAATCAGACAGCAGCACTGCAGTAGACTACTGAGATACTTTGTTACTAGTTTCTGACCAGGGTTGCCAGATTTTTTTCGTAGCTTATGGCCAAAATCCTGATAAAAATGGCCAAAATGGCTGTTTTTTTTAGTTATGGCCAAAATCACAAAATGTTTTAACTATGGTAATTTCCATATTCATAGGTGTCTGAAATTGTTCAGAAGGCAGTATATTTTTTCCGAAAAAATGCGGTTTTGCCAAAGAAGCAAGTTTTTACCTTAAAACAATAATTTCTGCCGTAAACTTAAAATTTCCTGTTACAACTTGTCTTTATTTGTCTTAATAAAACTTAGAACCATATGTTAAACACTATTGTAGATACATGCTTCAATTCTGATCCATTTCTGGGTTAAACAATTTGAAATTAACTTTCCAATTCCACGACAAGGCTAGAATACTCTTGACCTTGTGCTCCAAATATGAACAAAACATTAAAGTCATGAACTGTATGTTGACGAACATATAATGAGTTAACCACATGCTCAAAACCATCATCAGGTTCACATATGAACGAAAGGGCAGGAGCACTTGAGACAAATATTGACTCATGACAGGTCCGACTGAAACACTTGCACAAAATCTACAAGATTGCAAGGGATAAACAATTAGGCATACATACACTTTGAACATTACAAGGTTGAAGTTACTGCAGAGTGTTACTGTTAAAGTGATGAGAAACTTCAGAAAGTAAAATCTTACCAAAAATGCAAAATACTTATAACATTATGAATCACACAACCGAGTGCACCAGTCTTCAGATACAGTACGAGCGCAGCACATAGATACTAACCAATGGTAACCAACAGATTATCACTGACTTAGACATCTGTACAAAATCAACTGACTGCAAGGGCTAAATCATTACTACACAATTCAAAGCAATAAAAGATTGAAATGCCATGGTTTTAAGGCCAATCTACACTGAGGAGTTGCCAGGAGTAGCCGCGCACGATTCTTTATTTGTATTGTAGCGTCGGGTGATTCTGCGCTCGTGCACGGCTCGGCACGGCAACTCCTGGGCGCAATAAAACAAACAAAGAATCCTGCGCGGCTACTCCTGGCAGCTCCTCAGTGTGGATTGGCCTTTACTGTAACAATCAGTGAAATGAAATGCAGATCCTTCAAAAAACATAAAATGACAAAATATTTAATGAAAACCAAATTTCACAGTGACAAACCAAAAAAATGGCCAAAAAAGGCCAAATTTCGCAAAATGGCCAAATGCGTTTTTTCATGGCCAGCGCAGTTAAAAATGGCCAAATTTGTCGAAATTGGCCATGGAATGGCCAATCTGGCAACCCTGTTTCTGACAACAGTTAGCCTCGTGTGAATAAACTTGCTGATATAAACTATTACGACATAAACGCGAATTTTTGTGAATTGCACCAAATAGAAAATCACCTTTTACCTCAATCCAATCGCTCACATGCCGTTTTCAGACATATAGTGTGTCACTGGGCACGCATACCCTGTGTTGTGCACTCCTGGTGTATTCTGTCACCACTCGTATGGTCGGCGCTACCATCAGGCGAACTAGGCGGCTGCCTAGGGTGCCGGGCCAAAGAGGCGCCAAAAATACAATTGTGTGGTTCAGAAAGTGACGAACGTACACCAAAAAAGGAATGAACATGATGAAAGTGAATGAAACACACGATCATGCAGTTTATGAGAAGATAAAGGTAGGCCTATACTACACTATTTCAGGTTTGCTGCAAAAGGGTTAATATTTTTCCAATTACTTTCAATTTCACATATACTAGGCAAGAGGCAAGCTATGTCGCAATTTGGTATAAATTTTATTCATGTAACAAAGTCTTCTAATGTACAAAACGTCCTTCGTATTTCCGTAATGTATGTGATAAGTAGAGTAAGGATCTTTGTATGGGAGGGGTGGGCGCTGGAAAGGATCTTGCCTAGGGTGCTCACAAGTCTATCAATGGTCTCCTGTCAGGACCAGCAAAGCATGCCCTCCAGGCCATACTTTAGCAAGCTCACTGCAAAATTTTAAGGGTATCACCTCTGCTGTTTTCATTTTGATTCATGGTTTTTCCTGGCTTCGCCGCTTTTACCCGAGTAAGATTAGGTCGAAGCCTTGACTAAATCATGTTTCAGTCATCAAATGTAGTCAGATTAGGAAATGCTGCCGAAACGTCAGCATTATTGGCGTTACTAGCCTAGTAGTTAGGCTAACCAGTAACATTTAGATTATAGGACGTAGGCCTGCCACCTTAATTTATTTAACAAAGAGATATCAGCTGGTAAGCCTACGCAACATAACCAACATTGGTGACCTTCGCGAATGTCACACAGCTTTGTTGTGCATGCAGAACGTCGTCGATTGTTACGACACCAGACTGTAAAAAAGTTTGAGGCCTACGCTAGAATTTTTGTTTATGTGAATGCTGTGACGCCTGTTACTTGCGTAGATAATATTTTGATGAATCTGATTCTCAAATAAACTAGGTATGCATCGAATAAATTAGTTTGATGTAAAAAAATCGTCCTTAAAAGGGTCTTTTGGGTGGAGGAGTGCTGGAGTGAACCTTGCCTAGGACGCACCGGCAAATTTAAGATGTACAAAGAACAGCAAAGAGAATGTGTTTGTTTACGTTTAAACAGATCGTGCCACGGTTAAATGCGCAGGATGACGTCATAAGCTATGAGGGGGCGCCGAAAATGGATCTTGCCTACGGCGCTGGAATGGCTTGCGCCGGCCCTGACCACTCGACTTCATAGTCTATGATTTGGATAGACAATCCCAGCTTAGTCGACCAGTGTATCAAGCTGCAAGCTTCTCTTTGCGAACAATTTGGTACTTGCTGCTTCTGAATAGGGCCTTTAACATGCTATTGATTGGTTTACAGCTGATGCGTGCAATCAAGCTGGAATCAAAATCAGCGCCAAAAAAGGCTGCGGCGCAGTCTCTCCAGAAACCTGAATCAGTATCCGGTACAGGCATGCGGTAGTATCCTGCAGCAGTGCAGCAGGTTGGGATGTTCAAATACCTTGTAGTTTAAGTCACAAGTGACGGAAGGCAGAACGAAAAGATTAACATACGGATTGAAGAGATGTGCATCGGAGTGGATCCGGCTTCCAATTCACAACATTTGCTAAATATTTCCGGATTTGAATCGGATCTCAAAATTTTTGGAGAAACTGGATTTGGATCGGATTGAAAATATTTTATGTATTTCACATGCTGTTGCGTTGTTCATGTACCTGCATTTTGGATGTATGGGCCGGATTGAACTCAGAAAAGTGGGAACTTATCGGATTCAGACCGGATATTTGCGGACTGCTGGATTGGAGCAGGACCTCGAAAAAAGGTAGATCAGCACACCTCTGACGGATTGATAAAGCCAACGCATTTTTTCGTGATCGTTAGCCATCCGTGGTCACAAAACGGTACCTTAAAAAAGCCACAAACCTTTCAGTTTTTAAATCAGTCTTTTGTTTCAATCACCACCTACAGTAATGAATCTTGGGTAATGACTAAAAGAGTTCTGTTTCAAGTGCAAGTGGAAGAGATGGGATTTTTAGGAAGAGTTCACAGCGCAACATTGCAAAACAGAGTGCGCAGCAGTGAAATTCATAAAACCTTGAATGTAGAGCCATGCACTTCTTCGAATGGATAGATGCCAGCTACGATGGTTCGATCACGTGACCAACAGGTTGGTGAGGCGAGTCCTGCTGGCAACACCCACGCGAAAGCTAACCAGGGATTGACCAAGAACCGGGTGACGTAATTTCATTTCCGACCGGCTTGGTCGCGCTTTGGCATGGAGCCTTAAAAAGTAATAGGGTTTGTTGAAAATCGTGAGGTACTTCGAGACCTATTTGACCTATTACGGATGATGCCCCCTTGTTTAAACAGTTTGGGGCAATTTGAGAAACAGAATAGTTGTGATAGAATTTTATTCTCGCATACTGGATTATACTGTGAGCACAACTGCAAAAAATGCAAATGATTTGCTGGCTTGTAAATGAGTTAATTTTTGACTTTTTTTGCGAAGGTATGGTGCAGTTGTGTCCAGCACGCAAATCGTAGCGCTGTCGATTGCGTATATTCATCAGAAATGTTGCAACCAACCTTCGTCATTTGGGAAATTCAAATTATTTCGCTTTTATTTACTTTTTTCAACCAACATATAAAGCATTTCACTTTTAGTGAAATTTCTGACTCCGGGTAGCAATTGCGATTGCGGGTTCTGCACCACTGGCGATGGCCTGCTGCTCATTTCGAAAGCACAAATTCTGGATCCGCTGCCGCCACCGAGATTAAGTTTCTTTTTATTTCTTCCTGCCAAAGATATTATAAAGTGAAACATCCAATTACAGGAAATATATAATTGGTGCGCGCCAAAATAAACTTCAGTCAAGCTTGGTGGTGCCCATTACTGTAGAAAGGTTCTCACTTCCATCATGGCTTGTTTATTTGGAAGTTAATTAAAGAAATTCAAAAAACTGCATCTACTTGACTACGTCTTGAGCTGCAGAGATTGCAGAATAAGTAAAAAGTTTTGCAAAGACGTGCTTTAAAGATGCTTTCCGTCTCTTATGTCTCGTACTTTAATGCCCAAAATAATACAAAGCCTGCTCCCGCAGTGCGTACAGAGTTGCTTCTGTACATTGAATTGGCGGTGGTTTCATTGCGTTGTTTCCATTACAAAAGCCTCTCACAAATGCGTTACCAACATTTCTGAGCCCCTCTGTTTTATTCGAGAAAATGACTGCAAAGTGAAGAGCAGACCTAGGACAAAACAATTCCGCCCGTAGAGGAAAATTGAACAGTTCCAGGCAGTGTTCGCTGTAACCTTTCGCTCATTTACCGGAATTTTATTATTAATTACACTGCATTCCCACACGTTTCTGTTTGCAAATTTATGAAAAAGCATCTGCGTAAAACAAGCTGTGCTCAAGCCATAGGTGGCGGAACCGGAAGGGCCGCATGGGCCTAGGTCCCTCACTTTTATTTCTGGGGGGGACTGACCCCCACTTTTAAATTTCAATTTCGCCTGAATAAGTTTAAGTAACACAATTAGGTCCATTGTTAAAGTAAATCGATTAATGAAAAAAATGTTGCAGAATTTTGGCAGTAGGCTATTTTGTCATCATTATTTGCAGTATATCATTTGTAATTTGGCAAGATTTCGTAATTGTTTGGAAAAATACACCATGCGCAGTCGGTCCTGTCACCCTGCTATGGCTTGCTTACCGTATTGGTGGTGTTGAACAGTGTTGCCAGATGGTGTAATGCAGTGTAGTTTCACATGCTTGTGTGCATGGGCGTCGGAAGGATTTTTCCATTGGGGCCACTAATGAATTGTTCAAAAAGTTTTCTAGAGGGAACCATAAGTGGTGTACACATCAGCACTCGGAGTTTTGGGCCTGTACACATCAGCACGCGGGGTTTTGGGCGTTTCTCGCATAGTGTGCGTTAATTAGTTTTATTAAACTGATATTGGTCGAAAGCAACCAACACTGATATAACTATCGGAAAATACCCAATCGGTCAAACTCCATTTTTTCAAGAGGAAGACTTCAGCTTCTTTGAAGGTAGTAAAAATGGTCTAACAATCGTAACATTTTCTTCAACACTAAAAAAGCCTTCAAAAAACTATACATGTTTTATTTTGAGACGTTTAGGATTATTCTTAATCCACCTTCAGTCAATAAAATATAATTTGCCTCGACTCTCGTGATAGGTACTGCAGTTATCGAGAGGACATCGAAAGCCGAGTGCAGTAACGACTGATCCTATCATCACTCCATAGGATAAGTACTAGCTAGGTAGTTTTGTTCTTAGGCCAATATTGACCACAGAATGAGAGACGCAAAGACTGAAGATGGATTAAGAATAATACGAAACGTCTCAAAATAAAACATGTATAGTTTTTTGAAGGCTTTTTTAGTGTTGATGAAACTGTTAAGTCTATCCCAGTTTTATGCTCCAAAATCGTAACATTGCTACCACTAAATCATCGCATCGACTTTCGCGGCGATAGCGAATATTAGTTACAAGTTGCCGTCAAGTTTGGCCTAGTTAATCTTCGTCGTGAACTGTCACAAATCCCTCCAACTGTGTGTGTTATTATTATCAAAATTGCCTTGAAACAAGTCTACATGGCCTTCGGTAAAGCATTGCTAAACCATTGTTTCGTCGGCAAAAGTATGGCAGCCCATTATCATGTGTTTTATAATCTTAGGTTAGTCACTTGAGTAATAATGTAGGCCTAGTGAAGTGTGTTCTGTCGTAAAAACACTGGAAATATGACTGTTGAGAGACAAGTTACGTAGCAATTAACAGCTAGCTGTAAGTTGTAAAATGTGCTTATCTTGTTTTTCAGTCAGTTCGAGTGTTTTGGTGTTATGTTGTTATAGCTGTACTATTTGTATCTGACTTATGGCAGAAGGTAACAGAACAGTAGACAAGAAAAGGAGTAACTTAGACCGGCAAGTAAGCCCAAACACCCAACATTGGCTAAACTGAGGAGTCCAAAAATCCTTTTCGCCACCTGTTGTTTGAGACTTACTATGAAGCTGTGGAGACACGCCGAAAGTTACATTGCGTAGAAAGTTCATGAGTGAAATAGGTTTTTGCCAGCTAGCTAGCGCAAGCGAATGCCATTGCACAATGCAGGTCGCACCGACATCCAAAGCGACGATGTAGCCCCAGTTATATTTCATGCACACGGACGGGCAAAGTTTTGGATCAAGTGCAATGAGCGTTTTCCAGAACTTTGGGGAAAAGTGAAGCTATTAGTAGGCCTACTGGCATTTCCCACGACGTATTTTCCTGAGGAAGGCTTCTGCCAAATGCTGCACACGCGTAATAAATACCGCAATCGCCCTGACATGAACAAGGTTGGGGAAACGCCATACGACTTAAACTGACGAACTTGAAACCTGCTTTGAAAACGCTTGAGGATAAACACCATCGCAAGGTTCGCATTAGTTGGAATCAGCTGTTTTTTGGAAATGAATAACATTTATTCTACAAATGCATTTGCATTCATTTTGTTTTGAGCTAAGTAAGTTGCCCGTTTATATGTCATCGGCACTGAATTATTTTCAAAACAAAATACTATTTTCAGACAACGCAAAAATTATAGGAAAGGGGTCGATTTTCAAACAAAGTTCCTGTAGGGGGGCGATTGTACAAAAAAGGTTGAAGACCGCTGATATAGAACATTGGATTTGAAGCCCAATCCAAATGACAATTACCATTATAAACGATAAAGTGTCCAGCAACTCGTGCTAGTATGAATGAGCCTAGTAAGCAGAGGACTTACTGGCGTTATCATTACTCTGTGGCGTACGTTACCCCTCAGTGGAGAACTTATTATGACATGGGAACTTCTCATTTATTGTTACGTAACTAACGTCACAGAGCAACGGTAATGCCAGCAAGAATGACAGCAAATGGAAATTTCAGTGGCGCAACCCTTGAACAGTTGCATTCAGTCAAAATAAATCGTATGAGCATGAGTGACGCTGTTGACCTGGGTCGCCCCTGTAACAGCCTATTTGAATTTCAGGTGGTTTACCGATACGTTTTCACAGTGGTGTAATTTTTCCTAAAATAGTAATTCAGACCTTCATATGGTGTATAGGTAATGATGTCATATTTCAATGCTTGTGACGTCACAGTTGCCAATTCAAACGACAAAATTTTTCTATAGTTTTTTTGACGTGCATTTGGTCCCCCCCACTTTGAAAAATGTTCCGCCATCCATGGCTCAAGCCCGTAGCGAGGTTTTAAGGTTTGGGGGGAAAATGCATTATTAGGGGGAAAGATTTTTGTTTTTGTTATATGATTAAAACAAATTTTTTTGGCACAACAACATTTGAGGGGAACAAAAAATTGGGGTACCTGCCCACGAATGCCCCCACGAGGCTACGGGCCTAGCTGTACTGGCCCCAAGTGTACTAGTACATTGCAAAGTGCTGCTACATTTTAAGATCATCATAAGAAATATCTAACGTGTCAACAATTACTCGACACTCGACAGATACTTCTCTGATTCTGACAACACTCACTGATTATCCTATATTCATATGGACATTTTGAATAATATAAATAGGTTTTCTTTCTCGAAATATCTTTGGAAAAAGCGAAAAAATTCTTGTGAAGTTTATTCTGTACATATTAAAATTAACAAGCTTCTTCATACGTAGTGAGTCTTCCACCACTAAAACGTCGTAACTTTAAGTAGGTTCCACAAGCCTGTTCCATCTGCATTTGGCTTATGTGACATCGGACTCATTATAAGCACGCATAAACCAAGTTTATAAACAGCAACCTAATTTAGTAAATACCTTTAGAATTCTATGGTTGATATAAAAACTATGAGCAAACAATCAAGAAATGTTGTGGGTTCACTCCATGCTACACGACTGCAAATGGTTGAAGTTTAAGAGTTACTTTTCATGTTGTGATTCATATCGGGGTCCTTTCATTTGACACAAAACTCCACAATGACGCTACATCAAATAAGAGCGAAAACCTCAGGCGACGCTTTGCAAAACAACGTATTCATAATTATCGCAGGGCTAGTGTAACAAAAAGTTGATTAATTTTCCCCACCGTCGCAGGTTGCCATGAAGCTGATTCGAAACTTTTCAAGCGCGAAATTTTCCCGGAAAAGTGGAGAGGAACCATTGCTGTCAATAACGTTTGTGGCAGCCTTGATGTGCAAGTGCCCATGAACACACCGCCCATCACAGATGTACTTTCTTGAAGCCGAATTCTGCGGTTATTATGGCTTTATTTGAAAGAAACAGGCTAGCTAGCTTGTGCGAAAAGTCAGAAGCTCCGTGTCTGCTGTTGCTAGAGGCCGTTGTTATGACCCTGAAAAAAGCTCATCTGCGTCGAGTTGCAAGATGAAGCTGTTTTTGTGAAATCATTGAAGTTACAACTGTCACCCAGAACTTTTATTTGGGGATATCTGAATACAAAATAAAAGCACTATGCTGGAATGAAAGAATGCTGGCAGTGATGGGAGATATAGTGAACACCTGCCCAGGTTGATAGCTATACGAAGATCTAATGTAAAGCACTTGTGTGCCTCCAACCTGCCAGGCAGTCAGACTGAAGATTTTTAGCTGTTTTGAGCTCCACTTGAAACACTCGTCAAACTTATTTCAAGTTCGTATTTAGCATTCTCTGTTGGCGGCTCCAATAAACTGTGCCTACCGACAAGCGCTTTGTTGCAAGCCCACGATAAGCACATTCCTTCCATCTTACTATCAGAAAAGATCTAATTGACTTCTTACACAGGTAAAAATGTGGCAGCACGTTTATTTATTCTTATTTATTTATTTTAAGGTAAGCGACGACAGGCCTGAGCCTGGAATGCCATCTGCCGGTACCAGCAGTAATTACGATAATATGATGACAGAATTAATATTAACATTCTGGCAGCATATTAAAGGTCGCAGGATAGGAATACCCATAAACGTATGCGGAATTTACATGTATATCGAAACTTTCAAATCACTTTCGAGGAGCAAGTGCCTCGGATTATGATACATTAACAGGGTTCCCATCAAATGTTGACTAGAAATTCCCTAAAGTTGAGCTGAAAATTCCTAAAAGTTTACAAAAATTCACTAGATTTTGCAGTATATTTCTTTTCTTTCTTTATTCTCCTTTTTAGCACTTTTAATGGCCTTTCATTAGCAAGCAGCATAGTGTATTGCATTACACATTTACGGTATAATGACTACGGAAGTCTTGAAAAATAGAACAAAACAATTATACAAGTACAGCCAAATCACACCTCATCAACCGATTCTTTGTAAATTATTAGACAGGTTTGCTGTTGAATTTGTTTTAAAGCAGTTTATGATCACAATAAACTTAAACTACGTTTTGATTATGTAAAACCAATACATTTCATACCACAGTCATGGGCGTCGAAAGGATTTTTTTCAGGGGGGCCCACTGGCGGATTTTTCCAAAATTTTTCCACAGGGGGACCAAAAGTGGTGAAATTTGTTTTTTCCCACTCAAAACTAAAAAAATAACCTTTTTGCTGAAAATTTCAAAATCCAAGGGGGGCCAAGGCCCCCTGCCCCCCCTTCCGACGCACATGACCACAGTACAATACAAATTTTCCAAAGTGGAAGTATCATTAAGCTTTACTTTTCACCCACACATTATTGGGGTCTACTTTTGACACACACTTTACCAGGCCCGTAACCAGTGGGTGCGCAGGGGGGACGAAGCCTCTCCTAGAAAATTTTTCGCCCCCCCTGGAAAAATGTGTTGGATATAGTTTGAAACTATTGGACATAGTTCAAAAAGTTCGGACTCCTCTCAGAAAACTCTTCGCCCCTCCTGGTGTCCTAAGCTGGTTACGGGCCTGCACTTTACTGATGATGATCGACAGGCAATGCTTTCGTAGTAAGGAAAAAATATAACTTTGGTGTAATTGCACACTACTTCCTTTTCCTACAACTGACAATACGCCACAACTTGATTTCCACATCAGATAGAAACGCATGACCACAATTTTTCCCAGATTTATCGCAAAAAAGTGCAATTTCCCTAAAAAATCCCTAGATTCCTCAAAACCCGAGATTTTTTCCCGAAGATTGCCGAAATTTCCAATCTAGGGACAAACTCCCCAGAAGTGGGAACGCTGTACATTAAGCAAACGACAGGAATTGAACTAAAGGTGATGTTGCACAACAAGTATTTCTCGGCGGAATAGAGCAAGTCGAAAGAATGAAGAGATTCACAGGCTTATATCAGCATACAAGCAAGCCTGCAAAAACAAAGAAACAAACATAAGGAATCAATTTAGGCGAGAGAACGACGGTACGTCGCTCTTGAACTTATTGAACCGTGACCGCCTAAGGCAAGCGAAATTTATCAAACTGACAGAAATGCGCTGATACCGGATTAGAGGCGACTATATTAAAGCAGAAACGCTGCTTTTGTCGAATGCGTCACGTGCCATTTGATCAGCATAAACAATTGTCTGACTGCGGACAAGGATATTGTCGAGCATAAAGTATGCGTTTCACCACAAAATCTTTTTCAGTCGTTACTGGTGAGTGACGACTTGCAAGCGCATCTAGCACTCAAAACAAAAAAGCTGACAGTGACGCGGATTTCGCCCTGCAGCGAAACAAGCAAAAATGTACGATGTCTTACCGACGACGAATTGAGAACAGCACGAGTCTGTTGCGAAGATTATCGTTTACCCAACAAGGCCAAGCGACACGAGTGAAGTGGTTAGGCGTTGGCCACACGTCAATTTGCCACACGGACAAGCTGCAGCGGATTAGCTCATTGCGGTTTCAGGCGGCTTGCGTCTGGGAAGTCTAACCGCAAAGACCGCAGCGGTTCGCACCCTCATGAACAGCAAAGCAGCCACTGCGTGTAAAGATTGGTTGGTGTTATGGGCAGAAAAGGATTTTCAGCCATGATTGACATCACGGCCATTGGTATCTGGCGGCATTTGATCCGTGCGGCCCTGGACTCAAGACCGTCGCATAGTCAAAAAGGCGAAACAGACGGTTGTTTTCATTACTTCAAAATCACAGTATCTAGAAAGCAGAAACAAGATACTGACAGGCAGCTCGACAATCCCGCTGCCAGCAACAACTGCCCTAATTGTTTGAAGGTGAGAAAGGCTGAAGGCGATTTCTCGAACTGGTCTGCACAATTAAGAAACAAAAAGATTTCAGCGACTGGCGATCAAAGCAACCGTTCAAGCAGCTGCTGCTCAAATCGTCACCTTCTTTCTTCACCACGACTCCGCGAAAGCAACGAGGCCAGGTAGGACTTAGAATCCATGACCAGGTGCTGCACGCAGTCGCTGCAAGGCGCTTGATTTGTCTTCTTCGCACCAGCTTCTTTGTTCTCTCCACCTCTGATTAAATGCCAACTGCGCAACCTCAATTTTGTTGTAACAGTTTTTGCGATTGAAGCTGATAAATGCTTGGCTTGCCACGAACGTCTGCACACGTTGTGAAACTGTTATGCGAAATTTTTCCAATAGCTGGAACCAGTGAAAGCTACGTTATAGCACAGCGTTTCTGAAAAACGCAGCAGTAGTTATAAGCGAAAATCACAGAAGAATCTCTGATAGTTCTTTTTCTGTATTACGCGAATCTTTGGCAGCACCACATGAATGCCGAATAACACCAGTCTTGACAGACTGCAAGTGTGTCTCCTCCGAGCATCACACCCAGTCTGCCAACTTGACTACCGCGTGGTCTGCTACCGCACCACTGTGGACAACTTTCCTTTTAAACGTGCAGATACACATCAGAATACAGATGATGTCGATCTTTTGCTGACTAAGCGACTTGAAGAGAGGAAGATTGAAGGCATGTTTATATCAAACAGAACGATAGAAAAGCTCACGTTTGCAACAACGTACGGAAAACATACATAAACGCTACCGCTACTACAGCACCACACGTTTTTATTCAAAAATTGGGAGAGTTGGAAACAATATAAAGACCACGTTCATCAACCGCACTACAAAAATAGTTTTCATAAACGGCTGGGTTAAAGTTTCTTTACAAAATAATGCAGGGGCTCCCAAGGATCGTTTAAGAAACAAACATTAAAACAGATGTATTTTGCCGTTCCCATTTCATCTATGTTTTCATGTTCTTCATTTCTTGTATTTTTAAGGACTGTATTACATTTACAGTATGAGACAGTATATTTTCACTTTGCCAAAGTTTCATTTTTAATAACCGGAACAAACAGTTACGGTTAGATTGCAACATCATCCTACAGACGCAAATCTCGCTTCTGCTTCTTCCACATCCGTCAACTCGTCATCTTCAGTCCACTCGTCTTCATCCTCATCCATGCTGACGTCATCGAACGAGCTACGTCTCGAAAATTCAATCGGTGGCAGAGGTGCCGGGACGGGCCCGAAACCAGTTCCGCGATTGGTCCCCGGATTCTCGTCCGAGCTGCCAAAACCCGGGGTCCTGGAGAGATGGGAGGTGGTCCAGTGCGATGTGCAGCTCGTGACAACCGATATCGTACCGCTCGCTAAGGACGAATGAGACTAAGTGAAAACAAACAAAGCGTTATGCGAAAGCCAGCTCAGCGACGAAGTATGTCGTTGCAGCTGCGAGAGCACGACAACGAAGGCCGCGAAAACTACGACGGCGTTGGCGATAACATCTCCGGCCGATTCCAGTTTTTCGACGACCGTCTGAAAAACGATGGTCTTGCAAGTAAGGAAATAGCGATCTAACACGTTTGCCCAAGGTGAAGGGCGTAATTGTTAATGGTGCACAAGCTTGTGAGCTCATAAAAATGCTGGGAAGAACGCTGGAGCGTAAAATGACAGAGTAAGTCAGAAACCGTTTTCAGTGTTTGTTAGATTCAAATTGCAAACGTGTCATTTCCTTTTTCGGCAATAACATGAAAATACCAAACACTTGGAGTATTGTGCGTAGACTTTCACAGGAAAATTTGGTAGAAGTTATTCTAAGAAAATGATACAAATTGTAATGAAAACAAAAAACTTATACAGCCGGTCGTAGATTCTCCCATTACCAGAGATGCCATGTCTAATTAAACTTTTCCACTCCTGGAACGAAGCGCGTAAGTTGTTATAAACAATTTTTTACGGGAAAGAAAGCTTACAAAGAACGCATGTTATATTGATCCGCGTACTCTGCTTCCATCCTGAGGTTTAGAATTGATGCGTCTGAACAATGATTACTGAGTTTTTTTCTAAAAACATGCTTTTTTGCTGCCTTTGTTGCTTTAATTGAATTAAGGAATATCATTCGTAGTAACAACTATCGAACCACATGCATTGTTAGCTCATATTACATTTTTCTACCCGGGTCGTTAATGTTTTCTATTTCTGTAACAACTATGGTATCTGTCAAGGCAAGATTGTCACTATTAATATAAATACATGTTTCTAAAGAGTTTCTGGAGGTGATTTTAACGTCGAATCCCTACCGTTTTTCTGGAGTTAAGACGAGACTAAAAGTTGATAGCAGGTAAAGCCCTTAAAAGAGAGTGGATTAGATCTGTCAACGTGCCGGAAAGAAATGTGCAGTCAGTTCGTCTCCACGCAGTTCAAAGTTGATGGGTGCATTTAAGTCCAGTCTAATGACAACCTTTTACCAATAAGTGTAGGATGTGACGAGGTTTATTCTTCCCAGAAAATCTGTCAAACACCTAATGGCTTGATTTTTACGGAAAAGGAAAAAATAGGCATCTTTCGGAAAATAACTTTTAATAGCAACGTGATTGCAACATGCAAGAAACTTCAGTTCCCCAATATTTCTACAATTGCAAACTGCAGCTCACCAGCGTAGATCTAAGGCTTTGCCTGCCTTCAGGTATAAATCGATCGGTTGGGATGTCAGGTTCAGCAGGTGGGAAGTCCTGCGGGACTTTATCAAATTCTTGGTCCCTGCTGTTGTCGCATCGTGAGGACAAAGGCAAGACCGATGTCAGGATCACGTTTGAACCTTCATTATTGTTTGGTGATAAAGTTATTTCTGCAAAAACGGAGAAAATGATGACGACGCAGGTTGCCAGTTGCTGGCGTGCCAACAACCTCTGCTGTGAAACGCGGCGAGAACACAGCTAATAAACAATGGGAACAAATCTCTCTTTGCAGTTTGTTCTGTGTTCCTCCGCATTTTTTTTATAAAATTGTAAATGCAACCGAAAGACACGAAAGGATGGCCCTTCACGCTGCGTACCTTCTTCCACACTTGCGACACTACAGCGCCCACTGTCGGCACCTTCATTTTCTTCTTTTGCGGTTCGTTCAGGGTCGCTCGAGCGTCTGATGATGTCACACCTGCAACAGACGTTGCCTGAGATTCAATCGATCGCGGCATGGACGGGTGCAACCAAACCAAACGCATTTTGGTTTAACACCAAACGATAAGCAACAAAGCAAAACTAACGGTTTACATGAAATCGTATTGGACGTTTCGAAAAACGGCTGCTTTCATTGTCATCAAAATTTTTCCGGTGTGTGTATACGCGACGCCTGTGTATTTTGTAGTCTGAAGCTTGGCGTTTCATTTAATGAACTTAACTTCGCAGACGATAAAAACAACTGTTTTTCGAAACGTCCAGTGTGATTCTATTTAAATCATTGCTTTTCGCGTTGTTTTCTTCTCAAGAAACTTTACAAAACTTTCACGTTTAACTCTGTTACGAGCCAACTTACTCCTTGTTTTTTGTTAGCAATCGAAAATAGAAAAAAATGTTGAAACCCAAGGCAAAAAATATACATCTTTTAAAAAAATGCAAACATATTGTCACAAGCATATCCTCATTGGTCGAAATAATTCAAACCTTAAATCAACCATGAAAGCTCTCATGCGTTTATGGGATTTCACACGAAAAATCTTCTTATTTGCCGATCAGCGAGGACGAACAAAACGAAAACCAGTCACTGAAAGACGTTACAAGGCCTGAATTGGTCGCAAGCGTATTTAATGAAAAGAAATAACGAACAATCAGTCGAACCTGTAAGCGGCTTTGTCGCCACGTCTGGGCCGGATGATCTTCCCGCATAAGCAGCACGCTGGATGCGCGTCTTTCTGTGTCAATTCGCGAATCTTCTGCTCCATTATCAACCTTTTGCTTTTATCTGTTAACAGCGGGCGACACGTAGAAAGGGCTTTAAAGCACTCGTGCTCACAAAGACGATTCTCATGGAGAGATTCCGTCTCTTGATGAAGGGTTACTTACAACCCGCTTCGTCACAAGACCGTGACGAGTTCCACGCAGCAAAACTCAGTCACTCGAGAAAATTATTCGGCATCTCCGTGTTCTTCGGTGATAATCGTTTTTCGAGGTGGCATAACAGCAACCGCCGCCTTAATTTCCCAAAGCATTTAGGGATATGACAGGACAGCACATTATTGCTGCGAAATGTGAAGGAACAAAAAAGCGTTTGAGCGAATGAAAAGATATATCTTGAAATTTCTTTCTTGGACTTACGGCAGAATTAAAGGAATCTAAATGAGGGCCTTACTCCCTTCAAATCCAAACGTTAAGAATTTGCTCAATTAATCACAAGTTAGGCAAGCCTGCATGTGAAGCGGATTCGAAGAGTCCTTGAGTCACTTTAGACTTTTAGAGCAAGTCAAACTATGGCCCACCAAATGACCTTATGTGACCCTCCCAGTTCAAGTCATATACTCACGTTATTTGGAAGATATGGAAAGAATACATCAGATTTGGGGACTTTGACCCGCTAGAGACGTTGTTTTACAGTCTCATTAAATTAGATTTCCCAATGATCGAAGTTAAAAACATTTAGATGTCGTTTCACTGTCGTATTTAATTCATACCGTGTTTTTACGGTGGTCAACATTCAGGTTTTCCTTTGACTAGCGTTTGTTATCTGACAAAATTCCTCCGAAATGATTACTCCAAAGCTATTTAAAAAGCGGAAAATCGAAGGCGGATGCCGTGTTTTTCATAAACAGTAGATCGACAGGTATTTTTCATTTTACGTTGAGCTACAGCCTCATGATTGGTCCAGTTATATATATTCAAGACCTATGAGACTGGAAATTGGTTTAAACTTCGAGACCTCCACCTGAACCTTCGAAACTCGATGCCAGAAAATTTGTAGGCCAGATCCCAGAAGCTAGAAGCGGAATACACGCCTCCAGTTGTAATGCTTCAAAAATAAATTTGAGTGACTCTTGTGTTTTAATGTAAAGAGCACTCAGCACGAAAACCTCGTCTTTGTGAAGTTACCACGCATAACATTAAATAGGTCGTCAACACTATCGATCTCATTCTCGACCTTGATTGAATCTCATCCCATTTGCCAACTTCTTTTCTCTATACCAGGATCAACGTAACAGTGAGCAAGTTGTGCTACTTGAGCTTTCCTTACATTTAAACCATCGCTTTTCCAAATGTTTAAAATGTTGTTTCCAGGAAAAACGTTACATGCCTAAACCCTGCCAGCTGTGCGATTCTAGAGACAAGGGGTTTGAGACCGAGGCCTGCGCCCTTCGAGCCAAAGACCGAGACTCAAAACAGGAGGCACTAAGGCGAGTATCCAGACTCTGTTACCTGTTTGAAGTGTCATGAAATAATTGCTGTGTTGAAGGAATACAATTTAAAACTGCACTTTCAAACGATAAACGTTTACTTTGGACACAATTCATCAAAGTAAAAGCAACAAAAAAGCAACTGATCTGGAAAAAAGTTTGAAGCAACAACAAACTATGTTAAAGAAAGCCATATGATTACCCTGCTAGGAAACGCGAAAAAAGCTAATTACAAAGGCACGCGACAAAGGTCATTTTACACATTTTTCAACATGCAAAAGCTATTTTAACGATCGCCTATCTCACCTTACGACCTCTGAAAACTGAATTTCTCAATTGAAATGTTTGCCTGCCCATGCTAAAATTCATGTCTATGCTGCGCTGTGTCAACGTGATGGCAGATGTGCGTTTTGCTTGTGACAGAAATCAAGCAAGAAACCTTGTGAAGTTTTGAGAATATGAACAATAGCCGCTTTTTGTGAGAAATACCCAGCGCTTTACCAAGTTCAATTAAAAATAGAATCATTACTCCTTGTTCAAATACATATATCTGAAAAGGTTATACATAACATGGGTGTCATTAAATAGAACAAGCCTCCACTACCTTGGGTAAAGGTCGGATGTAAAAAAAAAGAAACACCCGGGTGGCATGGGAAAAAAATCGGCATGGAAATAGGAGGGTGCCTGAAGTTCAACTTAAAAAACAGTATTTTGTGTGAGGGGAAAAGAAGGAGTTCCCAATGCGTTGAAACAGCGACTGAAATCAATCGAAGGTCTTGCCTAATATCTGCAGTAAATGACTCAGCAAAATCACCGCTTCGAGTTTGATCGTAAGTATCTTGCATGCGGAAAGCTGGCGCTGATGAAAGAGTGTCCAAGCCCAAACACAATCTTTGGTGTTGCAGTACTTAGGCATTTACGCGGCAAAGACATTCCAAGTTATGTATTTCTCAAACCTAACAAACCCAAGACGATGCTACTAGTGACATGCAGCGTGTTAAAACTGGAGACAGCGTTTTTGCAGCACATACCTGGGCTTGTCATCGCTTTCGAGTGTGCGTCAGCAGCCCATTCCTTGAACTTCCACACCTCCCACCCGCCTTCCCACTTCTCGAACTCGGTCGCCAGTTGGTCAAGACCTCTCCTGTTCTCGCGGCGATTCTCCTGCACGCGCGCATACAGTAGAAATGTTTTCATCCGTACATGCAAGCATGTAATCACACGCGGGGACATTGCTAGTACGTCACGCTACCACTACCTCTGATGCGTTTTGGACAAGAGTGATGCTTGGAAATGACTGACTTGCCATTTTTTTTAAATAAAGCAGCGGCCGAAACAAGCGCATCTCTTCGAACAAAAGATCTGTGCTGCAGTTTCTTGCTTTTGCTGCTTTAATTTTTCTGGAATATTTGTGATGCAAGCAGAAGATCACTTTCCCAAATGTGGACATCGGCGCAGCCTCAGGGCAACATCGAAAGCTGTTAAAGCGGTATGTGCGCGGATTAAAGCAGAAAAATTGTGTAAAATGCCCGATTAAAACTTCGTATTTCAAGACGACCTCGACAAAATCGGTTTGTTCTTTCTCGTGAGCACAGGGACGCAGGAGCAGAAGGGTTGGGGGAGGGTGTGTGAGGATTTGAGGACAACAGCTGTGATGATCAAGTAACCAAGTCGTCTGGATCACTTTCTGCGATAATGCGCATTGCTAGGTTTTCACGCATTGTTGTTACCCTTGTTACGTAACACTTTCGAGCTCATAACTCTTAGCCCTATATAAAATCAACTCGGGAAACGCACATGTTAACGTTAATGTCGCTTTTGCAGTTGCTTTACAGATTTTTTGAAAATTAATAGTTGAACTACTCTGATTATTAGAAGTGGGAGAAACGTTACGATTCATTTCTTGAAGTCGATGTTGATAAAGTATAAATATCCCCCTACTGTCGTGTTTGACAAACAAGCATTTCTACCCCATCCCCCTATGTTAATGGTCAAGAGGAAAACCCTGTATCATGTCGTGCGATATGTTGAAAACAGAAATTTTCATGGTTTTCAAGTTCTTTCATGTCTCCTTGTTTTACGAAAGCTTGTGGAAGTGATTGGAATAGTCAATTGTGGCGAAAGTAAGAGATCAAAATCGCTGCCATTCTACGCATAATTTAGTCTTTTTTAAGTGTGCACTAAATAGAAAAAGAATTAAAATCTAGCTGACCTTACGGATTTCATCTAGCCAAATAAACAGACGCCAGTGTTTGCAGTAACGCACCTTGAACTCATACTGTTTCGCTTTTCCAAACATCCCACCAATACCTCCGAAGCGAACCCAGCCGATTTCTGCATAAACAAACGAAATCAACTTGATGACTTATCATGTAAGTTATTTTGAAGGTTAATTCTTCACAAACAAACCTATTACGCATATGATGCAGCCGATAGAGCATCCGATGATGAGGAAAACGTACATCCCGGTGAAAGCTTTGATGTCGAGCTGGTTTTCGAGCGTTTTTGGCGTGTTGCTGTTTTCGCATTCCGCTTCCAACGAAAACCTGCTCATGCAATGCAGCGAGCATGAAACGCAATCTTTTGTGTTGAAAAATAATCTGTCAAACAATATAGAAGCATAACTTAAACAAAAAAGGCTAATTCCGCTCCATCCTGACACGTGCAACGAAGCCACCTAGGTTTGCATGAAAAGAAAAAGGAGTTTTGTCGGCTTTGAACTAAAGAAAAGGTCTCGTTGAAAACGTGGAAGCAGAGACAGACACTCTTAACTTAATCAAGAAAAAGCAAGCATCACTACATTAGTTGCAAAAAAGCTTAAGATTAAAATTAAAAGACTCCGAATAAGTTTTTCGGGTAGTCCCGTGTTTTCTTACATAACATCTGGCTCGCGAAAACTACGTTTTGTCACCGTAAACAAGCTATGTCCAACCCAAATGGCTTATTGAGCCAAAAAATGTGTCACTGTCTTGACCAGGGGCGCACATTGAATGACATAATAATGAGGGCCGCCCATTGAGTGGCTTACTTTGATCTTAGCAAGCTAAATTTTGCTTAAACTAATATACTGAAAGTGTTCGAATCCGAACTGCAATCGTAACAGACGTGATAAAGTGGCACTGAGGACCACCTGCATCAACAATGTCAAATTCAAGATTATCAAAACAAGGACAGGTTGTCAGTATGTAGGATACTTCCACTACAGTGAAAACACAAACTGGGCCGCACAAAACCCTCGACTGGGCCACGGTTGGACATAGCTGCTGTAGAGTGTAGACCCTTTTTCAGGATAGTCATACCTACGTATATGCGAGTAACGTGAGAAATGTCCGTGTTTTGCAGATGTAGTTGACAGGTGTGCCCGCAGCCCATTTGCTTTGAAGACATTCAAAACTTGGATTTAACTGTCTAAGAGGTCTTTTATGAGAACCTTGGTAAACAGCACGCTAAGCCAGGAAAAAGATGAAAAGCGTTTACAATCAACCCCAAATTAACCAAGTTCAGGGAAGAATATGTGCTTGTTGGCGAGTTGTGCAACTTACTTTCGTCAAAAGGTTTTAGGATCTTCAAATTTTTAAAGGCAAGGCCACTTTTTGTCCCCTCCGTGCCGGAGCGTTCTATTTCATTGACAACAGACTTTCTGACTTCACATTTCCGCAACATGGTCTGCGATGTTGCGTATAGGAAATGCAGCTTGCATGTATTTCCTCCGGGTACATTTTTCTTATGCAACCAAACAAACGTGCGGTGCTAGACTCGTGAGAGTCCAGAAATTCCAGATGTGCAATTTGCTGGAGTAAAAGCTTAAAAAAATCAAATTTTAAGCTGCAGCGGTTTTGCTCTCAAAAACGAAATGTGACAAATAGCCAATGCCTGTTTTCTTTGGGAGAAAATCCCGGAAGTGGTGACGGTTAATTAGGACCTGGTTGCTGCAAGATGCCGGTTTGGCGCCATGCGTAACCACTGCTACCTGCTGTGTTTGTTTTGCCAAATCCACTGCAACAGTTAACAGTGTAACCACACATCGGTTGGCTTGCTGTAAGTGCTTTAAGCAACAACATTCGATCAAAGACCGGTTGATTTGTTTCGATGTTTTGCGAATCCGGCGTTGAAAGCGTTCAAAATTTATCATCGGTTACGTAACTGTTTTTAGCAAGAATCGCCTTTTTCCTGTCCGACATGTGACAGAGGAAGGTGGTAAAGTACGAGTATAATCTTTCATACAAGCAAACAGATGATTAAAGTTATTGGCAACTTTGCCTCATGCATCATTGGGTTCAGGTAAACTTGTTGATGAAGTCATTTGCCTTATGTCGACCAGGTTAGCCGTTATTTTTGTCAGCGTTGAAAGCAATTTTTCAATTTAGCAGATTATCTCGCATTTGTCACAAGCCAAACCTCAGCAATGAAACGTGCTTGACACAATAAAGACCAAGAAAATGAAAACACACTCATTTCCGACTCTCGAAGCAGGCCCACTCATTTCCGACTCTCGAAGCAGGTCGCAAAAACACATTTTTAGAGGAGCAAGATTTTTGTTTGTGTTATATGTTTAAAGCGAACTATAAAAATTGTCCGAGCACAACAAAATTTTTAGGGCACAAAAACATTTGGGGACACCCTGCTCCCGAATACCCCCGTGGCTTCGGGCCTGTCTCGGAGCGATTGCCGCATGTCACACATCGGGTAGTCGCAGCAGAGACACGTGGGAAAAAGTTTCCATTTTACAAAAATAATTGGTAATATTCGCAAAACTGCCGCTTGGCTTTGCCGCATTGCAGTGGTTTACAGTGTCGAACAAAGCATGCGCGCAGACACTTGCGCATGAGTGGTGCATTTGATGAAAAGTACTGAATTAATTTTGGTTTGCTGTACACGAAATAATAGAATCTTAAATCTGTTTTTAAGAAGACGAGAGCTGATATGATGCTTTAACACGTATTTTGGACGTTTGTCGCTTTTAAATGACAAAGAAAAACGATATCAGAATAACATGATATTCTAGTGCAACCAGTGGCGTACGAGGCGGGGGGTCGGCCGCCCCCCCTGGTCTGAAAAAATCAGGGCAAACTCTGTTTTCAGGGCAAGCGCAAGTTGCTCAAAAATCCTGAAAAATATTTAAATACAGAAAAATTATCAGGGCAAACTCTGTTTTTCAGGGCAAGCGCAATTTGTTCAAAATTCTGAATAATAAAAAATACATATTCAATACAGTCAACGCAGGGCAAACTCTGTTTTTCAGGGCAAGCGCAAGTTCCTCAAAATTTCTGAAAGTTAAAAAATGTATCGTCAATACAGTGAATTCAGGACACACTCTGTTTTTCAGGGCAAGCGCAAGCTGCTCAAAAATCCTGAATGTAAAAAGTATATTCAATACACTGAAAATTTCAAGGCAAACTCTGTTTTCAGCGAAAGAGCGAGTTGCCCAAAAATCTTGAAAGATAAAGATATTGAAATAAAAAATTTCAGAGCAAACTCTGTTTTTCAGGGCAAGCGCAAAGCTGCTCAAAAATCCTGAATGTAAAACGTACATTCCATACAGTGAAAAATTTTAGGGTAAACTTTTTTTTCAGGGCAAGCGCAAGTTGATCAAAAATGCTGTGAATGTTAAAAAATATATTCAATACAGTGTTTCGAAATATTAAGTCCATGCACATGTGTTAGCAGCCTTACAATAGGAAAAATCATCTAGTTACATTTTAATTTTTGTATCTTTGCTCTTTGGATGCCCCCTTGCCTTGGATGCCCGGGACCGGCGCCTCGTTCGCCCCCCCTCTGCACGCCACTGGGTGCAGTGCTAAAAAAGAGGTGTGGGAACGCCGTTCCCACGCGTCCCCGCCCCACTACACCCCTGCTTTAGGTTAAAGCCGAACTCAACACCAAATATCGCTCAGATGCCCTCACAGGCAAAAAGCTCCTTTCGTTCTCGTAAACCACCCAGGCTAACTGTAACCTCCTCCGCAATGGCATGAAAACTTCAAGACTAATTATTCCACTGAAACGGAGTTAGCACAGTTACGATAAATGCAAACAATCTGACGAAGCGTGGGGTACCCAAATACCATTGTTGATGTCACAAACAGTAATTACAAAACCATGCTACGGTGCTATACGCGAGAAAACTTGTCATTTATTGTATGCTGCTCCAGGCGCTACACGTAGAAATTAAAATGAAAATCCAAAATCAGTGTTTCTCAAACTTTTTTATTCAATCGCCCCCTTTTCACACTCGACACGTCGTTTTCGCCCCCCCAAGCCTGACAAAGCAAACACAAGGTAGTAAATTTAAAGAATTTATTTAAAGAAATAATTAAATAGCTGAACCAAGGAATTAAAAACTGAACTAAGCAATATTGTATTTCGACGCTAATATTACGTTCAGAATTCTTGTGAAAATAATCCAGGCCTACGGAGCCGGTGCGCCGGAGTTGGGCATTTTCCCTGGAGTCGGAGCTCTAATTAAAAATCAGGAGCCGGAGCTCAGTTAAAAAATTTAGGACCGGAGTTATGGCCATTAGAGAGGTAGCTCGGGCTCCGGGTCCTTTTCTAGATACTAACGGTTTCCCCAAATAGACTTACGTGTGTTCTATACAGCACACTAAACACGATTGTTATGAATTACGGCACCAGACTGCAACAATGGATCTGCAAGCCTTTGATGTTTCTTTGGTTTAATAATCGCTAAGGCTGTAACATCGTAGCTGGCAGGCGTGGTGTTACTTGTTGAAAAATGGTTCTCAAACACTGTTCCAAGAGCCGCATGCAGCTCCTTAGCATCGTTTGTGCGGCTTTTGGCATTCTTTCTGTAACATATTCTATTTGAATAAGAGCTGATGATGCCTACTTCATAGGCGAAATACATACTCTGTAAGAGCTTAATGTAGTGGTTCCCAACCTTTTTAGCCTTTCGGCACCCTACAAAAGAAAAATATAATTTGCGGCACCCATAGCAATTTGGTTTGAGGTTTGGCGACAGTTTGAAAATGTCTTTTAAATGATATATTGAAAAACGTATTAGCTCATGACACCCCTGATGATTGTAAATGGCACCGGTTGGGAACCACTGGCTTAGTGTCTGATTCTTTGCTGGGAAAGGATTCCTTTCGATTGGCAGTGCCGTTCAGTAACACCTCTAATATTTTGTGCAACAGACTTCGTTAGTGCAATAAAGCAAAACGTGTCAATTGACTTGTGGCAAAATTTGTTTGTGCCGCTTTCTAACAAAATCATAGATCTGGATTTGGCTCCCTTCAGCGAAATGGTTGAGAACCACTGTTGTAGAAGTAAGAAAAACGTTAACTACCACAACATCTTACTTTCTGGTTAGAATGATCAAACCGGGCCTGTAGTAATGTAGCGATCTAAAACGAACTGGCTATAACGAGTCGGTAGGCTATGTAATAAAATAGCCACAGCTTTTGTCGCTGTGTAGTCATGCTGTTAGCAGGGAGTATGATTAAAATATGATACCATTGCAGATTTAAGCGTGAAATGCACGGCATGCCATTGCAAAGTAGGAATTTTTATTAGAAACCATTAGGCTTACATGCAAGGTTTACTATACTGGCGAAGTTGACTAGGAAAAATTACGTTTACAAGCAGTAGCATGACATGAAAGTTATAAATAATTGGTTGCGAACTAGCATTGCTTTGCACAGCAGTACATTATGAGGAGGGCATAAAAATCAATGTAAACAAATGTGGACTTTTCTTGAAGTTTTCATCTGTGGAAATAATCTATGTTTTCAGCACGGTAACCATCGGTCTTATTTTCTCCTAAGCTTTGCTGGTCAAATTGCGCTTTACTTCGCGATTCATCACTGCCAATTATGGGTGCAAAAGATAAGAAATCACAAGTTTTCAGATATTTTAAAAAAGTTAAATGTGAATTTCTTGCTAGAAGTCATATTATTTCTTTGAACAAAAGACTTTTAAATACATCTTCGCATTTGTGTTCTTGCCAATGTGTGCGTGTTTGAAAGAACACATGAGAATCGACTATGTGTTTTACGCTCTTCGCATGGTTTGCCCGGGCAGCAGTGGTGTTGGAGGCGGGGGTCAGGGCCGGTGTTAGCAAGAGCGGAGCCCGACTGGAAACACTTTTGCGGGGCCCCACTTAGTGTTGTGCAGAAATTTTGTGGGGTGTATCAAGTCATAATGGTAGAAATCGGTATAACACCTGCCTATCAATATATACGTGAAAAATGGTTAGTGCAATCCACTGAATACAGCACTGATTAAAGAGTACCAACCGTTTATTAGAGCAAGTTTTTAATATCGCGAAGTAAAAAAATATTTTCTCTTTTACACTGAAGCCAAAGCAATAGATGTAAACGACATTTTCGTAGACGTTTCGGTAACGTCTGCTACCATCAACAGTATACATTAGTAACACTTAAGTCATAATGATCCATATCGGCGATGTTAAAAGACGAGTCCTGAAAGGATGACGGTAAGACCTCTCCAGCAGAGACTTCAATGGACAGCGCCGTAACAACCACTAAATATGTACCGGTAAATTGATTGCAGATCTTCCAATAAGTTTTAAACTATTTAATTTTTCAAAACAGGCAAGTTCTGCAGTAGCCTTAAACGTCCACGAAAGTTATTCCACTTTGCGCCTTTTCAGAATTTTTGCAACTTTCGATTTATTAGGCTATAACTAAGAAATTACGACGCCACTCTGCAAGATTGATGCCATAATCCATGGGTGGCCTAACGTTTCGACCCGAAGGCCAAATTAGCGACTGCCTGGTCACTGGAGGGCTGGACACAGTGCGAAGTCATCAAGAGACAGGCAGCAGCCAATCCTGCGTTGTACTGCTGTCCACAATCGGAAACGTGGTGCTTGAAAAGATGTGCAAGGCGTTTGGCGAA
>Ga0210059_1000590_pt1 | contig 47947 bp, 33 predicted proteins | sample Ectturendosymbi2_FD_188042 | JGI IMG/M metagenome (GOLD analysis project Ga0210059, IMG submission 188042) | Ecteinascidia turbinata endosymbiont from Florida, USA - Sample 2 (SPAdes) (version 2) | ecosystem: Host-associated > Tunicates > Ascidians > Unclassified | place: Key West, Florida...
TATTAAGCACATTCTCGACTACCGGAAAACAAACGGGAACCTTGCGAATCAGCGAAAACAAAACTTTTACAAACGATGACGTCATGAATTACGTCATAGAGGCCCACCGGTAAAAATTGCCCCGGGCCCCCCTACCCTTTAATCCGGCTCTGGTCACAAACCAGCTACTTCAAATTTTCTACAAGGAAATATCCAGTGCAGGGGTCGGCAACCTTTTGAACGCAGTGTACCAATTCACGAATAATTTTAGGATGTAGACAGTTTTGCGTGCCAAACGTTTCTGTGTGTTTGGTTTTGCACTGTCAACTACCTGATTTGAATAGTAAACGGATAAAGTAATGCGATCGTTGTCCTTGGTATTCCTTGCTCAGCTCTGTAATACTGGGAATATATTTGGACACTTTCAGTTGAACACATGCTCCTTAATTACCTTCCGCATGTCGGCTGCGATGAGGACTGCGAATAAACTCCAAGTGTGAAAATATTTCTTCACACAAATAAGTGGATCCAAATGCAGACAGCAAAGCTATTGCCATCTTATTCAGACAGTCAAATTTCTCGGGCAAAGATTTCCAACATGCTATAATGTTTGTTTGGGTGTTTTCAATTGTTTCCAGCGATTTCCGCAAATCGACGAATTTCGATACCCACAGTAAGGATGCTTTGAAATCGATCAGCTGCTTCGATAAATCCAAATCCATTCAAAAGCAAATAAGTCCAAGTCTGCTGCTCTCGGGCTTGATGAGAAAAGAAGACAATGAACCGAAATGCTGAAAATCTTGAAAACTATTGCGAAATTGAGACGTTAAATCCCTCATGTATAGGCTATATCAATTTCAGCTACATCAACGTGGTGATCCACTGAAAAAGCCTTCAGGTATTTTACGTAACGGTAAGTTGCAGTTTGGATGTCCCGTGTGTAGACATCCAGTTTAGCTACAAAAGTTTTCCATGCCTCAAAAAGACCCATCACTGTTTGTCCTGGACCCTACAGATGAAAATTAATTTCGTTTAGGTGTGTAGTGATATCCACGAGAAACATCAGTTTCACAAGTCAGTTTCCGTCCTCCAGTTCAGAATAGGCCTTGCCTTGCCTATCAAAAAGGCCCTTATCGCGGCTAGACGTTCGACAAACCTCAAGAAAACCTCACCGGGACTTAACCATCTGACACTGCAGTGCAGAGGCACATCGTGAAATGCACTTTCCATCTCTTCAAGAAAAGATCGAAACTGAAATCGATTTCCTAGCAAAGCAAATTGCGATCAGATTCAGCTGCGTCACCCTTGTGGTGTCTTGATGTTGTCTGTGTGTTGTGGCAGAGCGTGCGACAAGGAAGTTACTATTTTCGTTACGGTTGACATTGCGTCATCGAGAGCTGCATTTGAAATCTTCACACAAAGATTTTCTTGATGAACAATACAGTGCAACTTCATAACTGGGTGTCCAATTTTTTGCTCAGCAAGAGTAACAAATCCACGGTGTTGTCCTATCATGGCAGGTATTGTAACTGAGAACATCTCTATATCAATCTGTCTTTCCTGCACATGCTCAGTGAAGGTGTCAAGTATATCTTTTCCTTTAGTATTGCTATACATAGGTTTCAAGCAAAAAATATCTTCATGCACCTCGCCGTCACTGTAATACCTAGCTACAACCGCCAAACGAGGATTATCGTTTATATCAATACTTTCATCAAGAGCTACACTGAAAACTTTCGCAGCTTTTAACGCAACAGTTTGGTGCTCATTTACATCTTTAGCAATGTCCTGAATGCGTCTCTCTATTGTCCGGGGGAGAAACAGGCATATCCTTGCTCCTCGAAATTATGGTGCTTTTGTTTGATGAATCATCAAGCAAGATGTCGGCACAACTCACAAAGGCCTCCTTTACAAATACTCGGTCAGTAAATGGTTTTCTATGTTTAGCAATGAACTCCGCGATATTGTATCTACTTTCGGTTGTTCGATTCGTGCTATAAATCACTTTCTTGAAACTACTGCTTTGCTTTTCGTAGCGAGATACCACCTTTTTCAGTGATTCGATCTTCTCAGCATCGTCAGAAGGATTTTTTCGTGCTTCGTTTCAAAGTGTCGTTTTGTGCTTGATGTTCGGCAAACAACGTTTTGACAACAGAGAACACACGCAGCTCGGTCGTCTCGAGAAACGAAACCGAAATCTGGAGCCCAGGATCTTTGGTAAGCTCTGACGTCTAATTTAAGTATCTTGGACCTGATTTCACAAGATAAATTCTGTAAATATATTAATATACTGCAGTTTAAAATATATTGATATACTGAAGTCAACAATATTTCTCATTTTTTATTCTGGCTACAAAATCACCTAGCGGAGTCGTATTGATTGACTATATTGGCATCAGCGGTAACTTTCTTGAGTTGATTTCACGTGCGCGTCAAATCACTTGGTGTGCCATGAAAAATCATCTTGCGTGCCATAGATGGCACGCGAGTCAGGGGTAGCCGACCCTTATCTAGTGAAATAAACTTTAGTTGAGATAAGCTTTTTCCACTGTAGGGTCTAACGTGGAAAGTGTTCATTTGTTGTTTCAATTAAGGGATTAACATCGCTGCTAATCTGGTATAGTAGACGATTACAAACAAATAAACGGCAATGGTTATTGATGATCAAATTATATGCTGTTTTGAAAACTTTAACGCTTTCCACTAAACTTGTGTTGCTCTTATGTTTATTGCGCTTGTCACATATTTGCGAATTAAGCAAGTTGGAAATAACCCTTTGTTCCAAAGGTTGTTATTATTAATTTTTTAAATAAATTGATACACATTGGTTAAACGATCATTTTTGTGAACATCTGCTTATGGCAGAACACAAAACGTCCACAATGTTTGGCTTGTGTCAATTAACGAAATGTAGTTAACAAAAAAGGCAACTGTACAGTTTTGGGGGGAATCTTTGTAAAAAGTGGTCCATTGGTTTCGCAAAAAAGAACAGATACTAAAAAGTCGATTTTACGGTTCCCATTTTGTTTTATCAAAAAAAAAACGTTCTGCATTTCTATCACAACTTGAAAACTTCGTCTCCTGGACTTTGTTATATTTCTCGTTACGTATTAGGAAACTACCCAGGAATTGTAAATCCCTCTTGCCAAATTGCACATTATGATAACCGCAATGGGATGAACCAAAAAATCAATGCATATTACGCTGCTGTTTTTCCAGGAAGAAGAAATGATTTCCACCGATATGTAACGAAAAGTCACCCGCAACAGAGGGACTCGAACCCTGAATGTTATTGATCCGATGTAAAGCATCTGATACAGTTAGCCACGCTGCCGACTTCCAAAATCCAACTTCCCAAATCAGTCGTTTCAAACGCAATCTTTGTTATCAACTCTTCGTAAAGCACAGGAACATTCAGGAACAGTTTTCAGGAAAGTTTTGATGAACAGTCTTGTGCATAACGCTAAACTGCAGCAGTGTTGAGGCTTTTTGCAGTGAATTCTGCAGTTTTGGGAAACTCTGCTGGATTACAATTTAGGCTGCATTCTTACCACGTCCAGTCCGTGGAGTAGAAGCTCGTATGCCTAATAGAAAAAGCGAATATTTTCTTTCTAAACCCTCTGCTACAAGACTGTAGTACACTTAATATCAATTATCAACCTATATATCAATCATGGATTTTTCAAAGTGAACGAAATTCTTCAGAAGTAAATCAGAAAAATACAACAAAAAAACAAATTTGCATGCACTCGAAACATCTTCCTCCTATTCGAAGTCAGCCTCTTAAAGCATACAAGCCATGCGGGCAATGCCGTTTATATTTTTAAACAAGCGTTGAAGCTCGACGGCTATTTCATTTAATCACCGAAATTGCTTTACTTGGTTGACTTACAAGTATATGGAACCATCGAAACTTTCTTTGCACCGCGTTTGACGGTAGGCGATGCTGTATTGGTATCTGTCTGAGACAAAAACTGTCTGGAAGGATCCCAGTTCAAGGAAGAAATGCAAATAAAAGCGACGATCTAATACCACTAGCATTGGCATTTTTCATGATAGGAACCTTGCCAAACTTCAACATGTTACGTAAACTTTGCCACGCACAAAGCAACTGAATGGCAAGAAAGTTTGTTTCGACATTGTAATGAGGGCATTATATTAGTGGGTATTCTTTCACACTCTGTTTTTCTGTTATATAATCAAGACATTTCATTAATAAGAAGTCTTCCCACAATGTCGATTTATATTGAAACACATTTTCAAATTAAACTCTTTATTCTTCATCTTTTGTTTTCATACAGACAACAAAGACACTTCGAATCAAACCATCAAAAACAATAGGAAACGACCACAGAGGGACTCGAACCCTAAATCTTCTGATCCGGAATCAGACGCCTTATCCATTAGGCCATGCGGCCGACGTTCATTATTAAAACCTTTTCTCAGTCAAAAAATATTATTTGAACAGCCGTTTCATTGCTCATGCAGGCAAACGCTTTCACTGCGTTACTCGCAGCATCGCGAACGATTGAGACTTCCTTTGCATAAAGTTTGATGGTGCAATCTGCCTTGCGTCTCTGGCGAAAGTTGTTTTGACTAGTTCAGATCACCATGAAGGTTGGATATTAGCGAAGGCGAACGTGCGGTCGCCTCGGTCCCCCTTTTTCAGAGACGCCGTTGGACCAACATTTGAGAGTTTTGCACTGAGTGTTTGAATTGGTTTGTTAAAAAGCTTATGAACCACTCTACAGCAGTGGTTCTCAACCGCCGGTCCGCGGACCAGTGCCGGTTCCCATAGATTTTTTGCCGGTCCGCAAAACAACCTAGTGTTTTTTGACTTACCTTCAAATCACTAAAAATGTTATGCTGAATTCGGTAAAATCGTGGACAACGACATGTGGTATGTGATTGAATAGAGTGGATATTCCCAGGTAAAACAAAACTCTTGTGCAGTTTCATAACTATTTTGTGTTTAAGGAAGCACATTGGCAGTTATTGTTAGTAAGCAGGTTTTTTATGGTTTAGCTTAGGTGACCGCCAGGATATTTTCAGAAACGGCTATCTGAACTTTTTACCATAAACTTTATGGTAAGGCACTCGCAGCAGCTGAATGATTATATTGCAGAAAATTTAAACAGCAGTCAAAAAAGCCACAGAGAATTTTGCAGTTTTTTAACAATGACAAATGTGAGTTTTCAGAAAGGGACAACTCTCAAAGTGGACATGAAGCAAGTACCAGTACTTCAAATTTACAACAAACTGCAAAAAGGGTATGTGCAGCTATGTTGACAGAAGCAGGAGGAAGTAAAAAACGAAAAGGAGAATTTGCCAGACAATATGATAAAAAAACACTTGCAACTTGGCTCTACTGTAACTCCGTGTAGTAAACAGATGCCGCGACCCTTATGTTTAGTATGCTTCCAAATTTATCAAAAATGAAACCTTCCTAACATGCTCGTCAGTCGTCACTTTCATTCGAAGCACAGCAATCTTCAAGGTAAGCCACTGGATTCTTTTCAAAGACTGTTCAGAGAGATGAATAGTCAAAAAAGTAAATAAAGCAATAAAAGCTGCTGAAAAGTCTTTTCTTAATGTATCGGATCTGTGTTCTATTGAAATATCTAAAACAAAAAACATTCAGACTTGGGGAAATGTTAGTAAAACCGTGCATCCTATTTGATAGCTAAAGAAGCTTTGAGGCCTCAAGCAGCTCAAAAGCTTCAGCGTATACCACTTTCTAACGACACAGTTCAGCGAAGTATTGAAGATATGTTAGATGTCGAGGAGCAGGTTTAAGAGTAAAAGAAGTCGAGGTATTTTGCAATTCAACTCGACGAGTCAACTGACGTGAGTAATTGTGCCATTCTTGGTTATATGGGAAAAGAAAATTTCAAGGAAGAACTTCTATGTTGCATTAACTAACGAGGACGTGCCACCGGATTTTTAGATTTATTAACGAATACTTTAGTGAGAAAGATACAGACTGGAGAAACTGTCTCAAAGTTTGCATAGATAGAGCTGCAAGCATGACTGCCTATCGCCTTGGTGTAGATCCAAAAAATAAAATAGTAGCGCCCACAGATCTCTTGCCTACTCTTTACATAATCCATCGGGAGCATTTAGCTGCAACCATGGGTGGCGGAACCTTTTTCAAAGTGGGGGGGGCACAAGTGCACGCCAAACAAACTATAGAAAATTTTTGCGGTTTGAATTGGCAACTGTGACGTCACAAGCATTGAAATATGACGTCATTACCTATACACTATATGAGGGTCTAAATTACACTATTTTGGACAAAATTCCACCATTATGAAAACGTATCGGTGAACCACCTGAAATTCAAATAGGCTGTTGCAGGAGCGACCCAGGTCGCCAGCGTCACTCGGGCTCATCATACGATTCATTCTAACTCAACGGTGTCGGTGCACAACCTGCGGCCGTCCACATGCAATTTAAAACATAAGATTTGGCGGCCGTGCTGGTATATATTGAAGCAAAACAAACGCAAGGCAAGAAAATCAGTCAATACGATGCGTAATTTCGTTAAAATGTTTGATATTTTATGCCCCCCCCCTAAAGAAAAACGTTTGGAAAAATCCACTAGTGCCCCCCCTGGAAAAATCCTTTCAACGCCGATACACACAAGCATGAAAAATTACACCATTTTTGTAAAAAATTGTGTTGTATTTCACCATCTGGCAACACTGTTCAACAGCACCAGTGCGGTAAGCAAGCCGAAAGCCATAGCAGGGTGACAGACTGTGCACGGTGTATTTTGCCAAACAATTACGAAATCCTGCCAAATTACAAATAATATATTACAAATGATATTGTCAAAATACTGTCAAATTCTACAGCATTTTTTCAATAAAGGGTTTACTTAAATGGAACCAATACTAATTGTGTTACTTAAACTTATTTAGGCAAAATTCGACACTTAAAGGTGGGGGGGCCAGGCCTCCCCAGAAATAAAAGTGGGGGGCCTAGGCCCACGCGGCCCCCCCGTTCCGCCACCTATGGCTGCAACGAAACCGCCTGTTGATCTGAAAAACTTGCTAGATAACGTGCTGAAAACTGTTAATGAAGTTAGAAGTCGATTCTTGAACTCCAGACTATTCAAAACACTGTGTGGAAGTATGGTCTCATAGTTTGAACATCTTCTCCATACGGAAGTAAGATGTCTTTCAAGAGGACGAGTTCTTTCGCATCATATTGAGTTCAAGTGAGAAACAAAACAGTTTTTAAGGAAAAGGAACTCTCCATTAGCATAATTTCTTGTGAATGAAATGTGGATAAGTAAGCTTGTGTAATTAGGGCCTGGGGGATGCATTTTGCCATTTGAACAAGCTTAATAGGTCTCTGCAGCGGTTTTGCACAAATATCTTTGCACTGAGAAACACGACAGACGTATTCAAAAAGAAGCTGGCACTTTGAGATAGCTTTGTACAGAAGGGATATAAAGAAGTGTTTTCGACTTTAAACAATTGTTGACAAGTTCTGACGTTAAATGCTAAAGAGTTATTGGACATCCTAAGTCAGCATTTGAAGGAGTTAGCCAACAACTTTGACAATTTTTCCTGAACATGAGGATCCTCGAACTGGAAAATTTTGGATGAACAATCCTTACCTTGAAGATATAAATAAAAGAAAAGTTAGTCTCTGTTAAAAAGAAAGTCTGCTCGAAATGTGTTGTGAGACTACTTTACTGCTCAGACATAAAAATGAATCACTGTCTCAATTCTGGATATCTCTTAAAAATGAATATCCGCTTCTCAGTCTCAGTGCAATCAAAATGTTAGTGATATATTCAAGAACTTATGCGAGAACACTCTTTCAGCATTAGCTCAAAACCATGCAGAAAAGTCGTTTGGATGCCAACAGAGAATTTCGTCTTTCTGAAACTTCACTGCAGCCATATTTATCTCACACACTACCAATTATACAGCAGAAATTTTAACACTTAATTTAATAAATTACTTTGATTTTTGCATGTTTACCAAAGTAATGCGCTGCGTTAAGCATGCCATAGCTTTGGTTAACAAACTGATTACGATAATCTGTTGCACTCATTGCGATTGTATGCTGTCGGTCCGTAAAAAGTTTTTGCGCTTTTTACCGGTCCGCTGGTGTAGAAAGGTTGCGAACCACTGCTCTAGAGCCACATATAATAAGTTCTGAAGCAAGCCATATGCTTTTCAAAATAAAGCAAAAATTATGTGCAGATGTCCCGAAGGAGGCCCCTCAACAAAATTAAAGTGTAGACAAAGAACAGTTTAAAATCAAATGACTACAAACAACTTATAATGTGATATGGACATTAACGCAGAAGCAAATTCCCAGATCAAATAAAAAATTAAACTTGCTTTCAGTGAATAAAATTTATTTTCGTCATGTACAAAATATAGCGGTCACTTTTTCGACTTTCTGAAAATCTGCATCGGGCCGCCAAATTCTAATATTCATATCTCGTCACGCAAAATGGGTGATTTTCGGAAACTTCCTTTCCAAAGCTTTACTTCGATTTCTAATGTTGACAACTTTGTCAGGATCAAGCTATATGCCAATCTTTTGACAGATATTTCGCCAATTTAGGAATACTTGCAAGACAAATATTAACCAGTGCTTTCATTTCACGTTTTGCGCTTGCTGTTTTCAAAAATTAAACTATACACTTAAACAATCTGTTTGCAATCCCACTAACGTCCATTTTTACATCATTTTTTAAGGTGAGATTTTCTATGGGTGTTGTTTTTGTGACACCGCTCATGTCTGTTGCAATGCTTTCTTATTATTTAACTTGACATTCTTCTGCTACTGGTGCTGCACCACTGGTCAAACTAGGCTTACTCTCATTGTTACCTAGAACCAAGTCTGTCACAGCATGTTCCTCGATTTTCTGTCCTCTTACAGCAGTGGTCTCCAAACTTTTTTTCGAGGGACGCATAAGCTTATGCACAATAGTTCGAGTGCCGGACATCCGCAATGTGATTGTTTCGGGAAATGTTATTCTACCAAATCAACAAGTTTTTCGTAGATCCATTATTTTTTCATTTTCGACAAAATGTCGTTGCGGGCCTGGTGAAACGGCTTCGTGGGCCGGATTTGGCCCGGGGGCCGTATTTTGGAGACGCTTGTCTTACAGGATCCGCAGAAATGTCTCCGCTGGACTTCATTTTCACTGCAAAATCTTGAATCTCTCTTGACTTAACTGCAACCTATTATTCTTTTTTATGTTTTTAAGAATCACTTGGATAAGCTCTACAGTTGTTAAAGTGTCGATACCCCTTTCTTCTGTCCATGTTTATTTTTTAATAAGCTTGAGAGTAGGGTTGCCATATTCATCACCAAAAAGGGGGGCTTACGCCTGTCACTTAGGTGAGTGTATTATTTACACTTAACAAGTCAGATAACAAATATTCGTAAGTTTTAAGCGTTTAAATAAGACGTCTGGTGTGGACGATGTTTCAGTCAAAACATATAAAGCAAAATCCTTAACTTGTCCTATTTAGCCCATGAATATTTTACAGTTTCCTTAAATTTCTTAAAAATGCAGAATTATCTTTAACAATATTATGAAACTGCTTGCACGAAAGGTGCAAAAGGTTAGTGCTTGCACGAAAGGTTAAATTGTACACCAGCTTTAATAAACCGGAAACTGGTTTAACGAGAAAGATTTCTCTTTTTTCAGATTTGTGGTTGCATCACGGAAAAAAACTACGTTCCGCATAAAAGTAATCAGCCATAACGCTGAGGTAAAACTATGCAATCTTTGTCAAGTCGCTGAAGTATTGAATGGTATTGCAAGTTACAGAATATTTTGTCCATCTTCCATGTTCCATCATGTTGCAATAAACTGCATTTTTGGTGCACTTTTTGCACGAACTCTAACAGTTTTGGTTTTGGTCAAACAGTTCAGCTTAATCAATATAAACGTTTCTCAAGCACATACTATTCACATGGTTCAACATTTTCCCATTCAGTTGTTTGCAACAGAAGAATTTAGTTAAAGCATTGCAGTTTAAAGTGGTCCATTTATCCAGGTATGCAACACTAGATTTGTACAATACATATACATCTGACATTAATAAATCATAGTCACGATCCTTGCTTTCTTCTCTGAATTGTTTTAGTGCTGATTTAACTTGGTTTGATACGTACGTCTGATTCTCTCTTGAATTGTTGCCTTCACAGCGGCACGGCACGAGACAACCTCAACAAGTGATGCTGATGTCTTCTCAATATTCTGAACTTGCTCACTGAAATCATCCGCAAATGATTGCAGATGTCTTAAATAGAGTTCTCTCAGAGAATTTCAAAAAAATGTTTCAGAAAAACAGTTGACTTGTCGATGGACATGCAGTATGAATGTGAACCTAGGTACATTTGAGGCGTCCTTGGCAACCTTGGATAAAGTGCTAGCCACCTGGTTACGTTATGACAAAGAAGTTTTTGGTACTCGATATCCACAAAGCCGCAATACTTTTTTCATCCTTCTGTGCGCACTGTGCAAATGCAACCACTCATAGTGCACTCAACTTCAAAATTATGTCGTCCTTTTCTGAAAAAGGGATACTTCTGACGTAGCTTTTCATTAAACGGAGAAACTGGGCGCTACTGATCACCTAATAGAAACTACTACACTAAGCTATGTACAATACATACAATACACCGTTTCACCGTATCACGGTTCATCAACAAAGCTAATACTCGTAGATTATAGGCCTAATGCAGTCAGCAGTTTCCACTATAATGCCAAAGTGATTGAGATACTGAAAAACGATTTACCACTGTTACGTAACCATTAATGTGAAGGCATTCCCACCTTTCCAGCCGACAAATTTACTCAACCAAAACATAAATTCATTTGACAAGTTGTAGGCCCTCCCATAAATTAAGCTACGCTACCAGCTCGTATCCAGTTGCAGTTGTGTAGGGACAACTTGCTGCTGGTCCCGTCGCCACGGGAGGGCTTAGGCCCCCCAAACAAAGCTCCAAGCCCCCCAAATTGAACATGAAGCACTATAAATCAGTTGAGTTTTTGTCAATTTTTAGAGTGTCAAGCCCCCCCGCAGAAATGCAAAGCCTCCCTATTGAAAACTTATTGGCGACGGTTCTGCACTGTATACATACATTATAGCCAGTGGTGTAACTGACAAGGAGGCAGAAGGACAAATCATCTCCACGGTAAGCTAAAATGTAAAAACCGTTCCCTCACTTAACGTACCCTACATATTTCATTTTTAGCATTTCTTGCTTTTCAGTAGGTTGTTGTTTTCGCCTTTTTCGGTGATTTAGGGTTTCAGTATAGCCATCCACATTCACCATCATTTCTCAAGTCTTTTCTGAGTGTTGGCTAGTAGGCTCCGTACAGTGGCCAGTGGGCCCCTTCCAGGGACATTTTGAAATTTTTAAATGTCCTCGGAGAACTTCTCATTTTTATAAAAAAGCAGAGCATGTCCTCCAAAAAGAGGACGTATGGTAGCCCTACTTAACAATACTACTCGTATGCGACCTTGGCAAATCTGGTTAAGGCAGAAGCAAAATCTAACAGTAACGAGTAGAGACTTAAGAGCTGATGCGTTCTACGTACGTGGCTTTCCTTTGGAATTGCATTCACTAGATTCAGATATCTGACCAGGTTCAGGAAACCTATAAGTTTAGGCCTAATAGTTCATTCGTCATAATAAAATATTCAAGAGAAATGCTCCCATCTGGCCGAACGGTATCTAATATAGCGCCTACTCCAATATACTTTCCTTGTTGAAAATGACTAAGTGGCATACACATGTCGCACACATGGCTAAACACATGGACATGTTGGGTGCCCTCTTTGGTGGGGGCCCTGGGCCCGGGCTCCTTTCCCCCCCTAAATCGGGCGCTGCATCAAGACATTTGTTAAATTAGAAGTCTTCCCACACTGTCGAATTATATTGAACAACAGTTACAAAAAAAACTCTTCATTATTCATTTTTTGTTTTCACACAAAGAACATAGAGACTTGTAGTTAGGATTACAAACCAGAAAATCACCCAACCTAAAACAATATTAAGATCACCCATAAAAAACAACGTAAAACGACCACAGAGGGACTCGAACCCTCAATCTTCTGATCCGGAATCAGACGCCTTATCCATTAGGCCATGCGGCCGACTTTTAATACTGAAACCTTTTTCTAGTTAAAAAAAAAAAATTGAAAACCAATTAACGCTAACAGCTGTTTCATTACTCATGCTAGCAAAGAGTTTCACTAAATTACTCACAGCATCGCGAACAATCAGACTTCCTTTGCACAGAATTCGACGGAACGCTCTGCCTTGCGTTTCTGACGATCTGCCTTGCGTTTCTGGCGAAAGCTGTTTCGACTGATTCAGATCATTTTCAGTAATTAGGGGAGACGAACGAGGCGGTCGCCTCGGTCCCCCTTTTTGAGAGATGCGGTTGGCACCCTCTTTGAGAGTTGCGCATTTAGTTCCTGCATTGTTTTGTTAAAAAGCTTATGAACCCCTCTACAGCTACATACAATAAGCTCCAAAGCAAGTCATATGTTTTTCAAAATAAAGAAAAAATTATATGCAAATGAGCCAAAGGGGCCTCTCAACAACATTAATGTGTAGATAAGTCAAATCAAGTCATGTTTGCGCTGTAAGTACACAACAATAAAGACGTTTCGAAGGACAAAACTTGAACAAACAGCACAGGTTGGGCGAAAGATAGCTAAAACAGTTACACCAAGCCCAGCCTATATTTAATGGCTGTCAAATTTCAATAGTACAGGTGAAGCACAAAGCATAAGTTTAAAACAAGATAAAAACAACGCAAAGAAACCAAAAGTGTGCTCAGTTTCAGGTCAACATTCAAAAACATCTTACCAATCACATGCTGTATACATCACACATAAGAGTCAATACCCAGCAAGCAGTCGCGATTTTACTCGAGTGGAAAACATTAGGCATACCATACGTCCCGTTTTAGCCGGGGCAGTCCCGGTTTTGAGAGCTTTGTCCCGGCGTCCCGGTCAGTCAACCAAAATATCCCGGTTAGGCATTCAGCCAGCCGGGATAGCCCCACACAGTGGCGTTGCGAGGCTAAGTGCTGCCCGGGACCGGCCAATAAAGTGCCGCCCTTTCCACACCTCAAATTTGCTTACAATAATTTAAAATGTATAAAGATCAACGTTAACTCTGTCAACACTTGCACGGGCCCTCTTGATGTCCGGGAACCATTTAGATAAAATAGGTGAAATAGGCCTAAAACCGGTTCTTGTTGAGAAGCGCTGGCTTGCAACTTTCATCATGATCTGCAAACTTGGTCTAGTTCAGGGGCGTGCAGAGGTCTTGTGATGCCGGGGCACCGGGGCAACTGCTTGATTGTATGCTCCCTACCAAATGCTAATATTGAGGAATGTAAAAATACAAGCACAGCAAAACCACCTGCCCCATCCCTTGCCACATGCAAAAGCATTACGCCACAAAAGCTTCACCTCAAGTGAGAGTAAAGAAGCGAAAAGATTGTCCGAGTCTCGCACCACGTTACGCAACAATAGCAAGACACTTGAACGTTATGAAAATCATTTTGCATGGCACTTTTGACGAGAAAAAAGTAAAATACGTTTCTGATGCTGGAGCTCTGCGTAAAAGAAGATGGTGTATTTTGAACGGTATCGTACTTCCTTGTCGCCGAAGTGTATTAACAGCTCCGAACGGTGTTCATCATGACAACTTTTCAGTATTATTTCGATCTTTTTTACAACAATTGAAAGCGAAGAATATATTTATGATTGCAATATTGCAAACTTTGCAATAGGCTTTTCTTGAATCAGCAGGACGGGCAGTAGTTAGCACCGAGCCAAATTTCCAATTCTAAATCTTGCAAGCATACATGTCGAAGCTTTTAACGATGCGGTATTGCTTTGGCTTACCAAGGAGTTTTTTTGTACCAGACGCTACCACTTACCGCCACCAGCGTAACTGAACCAGTTGGACATATCATATGTGTCAGGGAATAGAAACATATCCTACCAATGTTATCTTTTAGCTTAACGCGCTCACTAAGCACGTGACAGAAGCAAATCATTTAAAGCTTTACGAAGCCATCTAATTATTTATTATTACGACGTAATTATCTGCTTGAAGCAGCTTCGTTGCACCATAATAAAACTTCCAACTGATTGAAGACAGCTGGTTGTGCCTCGTCCTGGTTTTGCCCAATTTAAAGCGTTTTGAAGTAGATAAATTATTTTTATGATAAAGAAGTTGTAAGGGTTTCATTTCCAAAAACTGTTGAAACATTTTTGCCAGGAATTTGTTACCAGCTAAACCTGCCAAACGGTTTTCAATATTCTGCAAGAAATCAGCTCACTGCTAGATTGAAAATTTCACAGCTAACAGTGACAAAATCCTGCTAGGTTTGGCAGCAAATCAGCTAAAATGACAACTCTGCTATCTCGCTTCTAGAACGTCATTTTCCGACACCGTTACATTATACGGAAAAGCAGCAGTGCTATTGAAGCTGAGCAAAGCTAACTTTCCCGGGTTCTTCATTTCAACTGCCGAAATTTAACATTGATAAGCCCGCCTAATGACCAGGCTGCAGCTTGTGGCATTTATTGAAAATATCCCACTGAACATTAAAAAATAGCATGACGCATGCCACGAAATATTTATTGCCAATGCCTAGTTGTCAGGTAATGTAATGATGTGCCGTTGGAGTATTGCTAAGGATCGAACGATAGGAGAAAAAAATTTAAGCTAGCTTTGACTATTCACCGTGATTTCATGCAGGGCCTTTGCATTCGATTTTGAGTGGAGGGGCAATATAAACCTCGAACTACCGGATCAGTGACGTTTGCCAGTCTGCGGTCGAATGTCGTCTATATGTTTTGTTCAAAGGGTTTTTGACTGGGGTGAGGGAAGTAGTTTTGGATGGAGAGGAAGGTGGAGGGATTGGAGGAAAATTGCCGCCAAGTATGTCAAAAAAGCCCTGATTTCAAAACAAACGTTGGGGCACTCTAACAAACTGGATTTCACCGATACTTTGCAGTAAACATTCAATCAGTTTGCTCATTCCACAGCCACATTTCCTATTATTTAAGGCTAGCCTACCAGTCTAGGATTTCTAAAAACAAAAACTGAAGAGATAGAACTTTCGAAAATTTATTTAGGCTACTGTAAAAATAATAAAGAAGAGTTGGAACTATCAAACTACTTTCAAAAATTATTTTTCAGTCAACAAACTGCCGCCTCCCAGAAGGATCCGCCCTGGGCCCGGAGCCTCCAGGGCTCCTCCCTTGCTACGCCACTGGTCCTACACTTGGTGCATCAGCTCCTATTGAGAAACTTTGTTCTATCTTGAATAACATGCGGTCTGATAACAGAAGCAGAATGTGAAAGCCCTTATCACCAGTAAAATTAATACTGACTTTTCCTCGTGTGATTTTTACGAGAAAATAAAATCGAACAAAGACTTCTTGAAGAAAGTATTGTCTACCTCTACAGAAAAGTATGATTGGCCGAATATGTAAACTTACAAATGCTTAAATATTGTTTTGTTTCTAAGTAAAATGCATTATTTCAGTTTTTCTTGGTGCCTCAACTACAGGAATCTAAAATGCCTACATGCTCAGTAAGATATGAACCACATTTATCTGATAAGGCTCTTTCTTCTCAAGCGTCCCGGTTTTCAATCACAAAAATATGGTATGCCTAGAAAATATGTGTAACGGTAACGTTTTAATATTATTAGAAATACAAGTCTATGCAACAGGTCCTACATATTGCAACATTTTTTTACCATAATCAGTCCTAACACGTTTATGATGAAAATTTTCTGAAACTTGTTGTCTTGTGCCATGATCATGTATGCAGCGTAGTTTTGAAGAAAAGTTATCAAAAGAAGAGAGCAGGATATTGGCATTTTAGGCTACTTATATATAAACGTTTTCAAATCAAGTTGGGACAAACCAGAAACTTTGAGAATATCAGTAATTTAAAAATATTGTTTGCACTTGATGTTCTATTGGTAAAAGTCATATATTTCAAAATTCGGTTTTGTAGAACTTGCACTGCTTGGATAGCAATTTCATATGCTCGTCCCCAATCAATTATGCCAGCGGTCCCCAAACCGTTTGGATGCTGGGCCGAATTCGCGATCTTATTAGCGTCGGCGGGCCGGACTGCTTTGCGCATTGAAAAAACAAAAAAAAACAACAACACGCACACCATCACCCATGTTTGTATCCCGGTATTGTTATTTATTTTATATGCTCAGAAAAATGTTTGCAATGTGATTTATAAAACTGATTCTTATGTTGCATAATAGCTGTAGTATTTCGTTCCATGCTTGATGCTGCAATAAGGAGAGTGTCGTGCATATGTGCATCTGAAATTCTGTTTCGACACTGGGCTTTACAATGAATTGTTCGCAAAGATAAATGTTTCCAAACACCCAAATGAAATTTGAGCGCGTTTTGAAATCTTAGGAGACAATCTTTGTAAAGCTACAGAAGCTTTTTTGATAGAAATTTTGCATTCGGATCCAAGTCATTCTGCAATTCAATAAATTCTGTTGCAGTGGTTCTTAACATTTTCTCTACCACGCCTCCCTTAAGTAATCGCCCTTTCTTTCAACCCCCCTAAATTTAAATAAGCTGTGAAAACAAATGTGTTTATTGGTAAATTTATTGATCAAAATTTCCATTTTCTAAAGCGCGTAAGAGCTCGCGCCCCCTGGAAATTTATTGATTCCCCCTGGGAGGCGTGCCCCCCACGATTAAGAACCACTGTTCCAAATGGACATCTATTAGCACTGATTCAACATCAATTTCAAGGGGTATTGAAAACATTTTTATGCCACGTTCCAAATTACGATAATCCTGAAATCGGCGATCAAATTCACGTGGCAACTTTACAATTTCACCAGCATATTCAGCATCAGTAGGTCACTTTCACCATCTCCAAGTACACTTTGCAAACACGGAAAAAGGTCAAGCACATATTGACGTAACTGGCTTCGCCAAAACTTTAGCTTTGGTTCAAACGCTTTAATTTCACCAAAAAGATTGTGAATGAGTCTTTCCTTTCCTTCGCAGGGTTGCGGAGTCGGAGGTAAAATGTTCGTCTCCATCTCCAATTCCTTGCTTCCAAAATTTCCCGACACCGATTATATAACATAACGCAGGGGTGGGCAATTAGCGGCCCGCGGGCCACATGTGGCCCGCCACAGCGTTTTCAGTGGCCCGCGGAAGCATTCAGGAAAAATTATCAAGTCTGAAATTTCCTCGAACTTATCACAGTAAATGTTAGTTTTCAGGCTAACTTGAACCGAGACTTGCTTCTACGTCTACAAGAGCAGCATTTCTCAACATGAGGTCGCGAAGTTTTTTAGGGTGCACAAAGATTTCAATGTAACGATATGCTTAACTTGTCGTGTTTGTCTTGCCACTTAAGTTCAAATCGCAAAATCTGGCCATCGTAATGGATTTGCTTCTCAGAGCAGCTTGTTTATTGCGCATACCGTAATATACTACTTGCAAGTTATAGCATCGAAGTTACCAATTCCAATATCACAATATGTTGCAAAATATGATTGGCAATGTATGTATCCGAAGTCGCAACCTTAAGAGCAGATACGTCTTTCCGCTGTCAGACCACCGTTGTACAGTCCAATCTGTCAGTTTTATTATCCACAATCCTGCCCGTCTATTGTCGAAATTCGAGGTGAAGTAAACTACAAGCGGTATATTGCTTGTGTCAATTGACCTGTTTGGTCGTTCTTGTTCTATAACAGTTGTAGTCTTTGATACCAGCAACATATTATTGTGAACGTGCAGCCAGTAGTCAGGTGGAAACATATTCTACCTCCAAAATATTATAATACTTTCGTTTCTATTGTTGCCATGGACAAGAAGCGCAAGTATTTTGAAGAGTATTTGAAATTTGGTTTCACCTTCATAGTTAGAAAAAACACAGTGAATCCATAGCGTGTTTTGTGCAAGGTTTTTCTCTGTGCTGATGCTGGGTTTGTGAAACCTTCGAAGTTCATACAGCATTTAGAGCCAAAGTCTTCCAACATGTTACAAAGAATTTATTCTAGTTTTAAACCAGTTGTTGACTAAGATAGCCCATCAACAGTTATTGTTGTGAAATTGCAGTCAACATTCAGGAAGAAGCGTATTGCAGTGGTATAAGGCTTTCAGCGCTAAGTACATGAAACCTTCGAAATTGATATTGCATTTAGAGACAAAGCATCCCAATCACGCCACAAAAAATAAAGAATTTTTCCGACGCCATGAAGGGAGGCCAGAGGCTTATCTTGCAGGCAGTTTCCATCAAGAAAACAGGCATCATATGAAGTCGTACTTGAAATTGCCCAGCAAAAAAACTCAAACGATTGGAAAAATGCTTGCGACGCCCTGTTTGTTGAAAACAGTAAAACAACATCTTGGAGAAGCTAGTAAGGCAAACATAAGACGAATATCTCTTCCAACGATATTATTCAGAGGCGCATTTCAGATGTGCCGGAAGATGTGAAAGACCAGGTGATAAATGAAATGATTCATCTCCAACTCCAATGATTTTTTTCAAGTGGATGAGTCAACAGATGCTACTTCATGTGCTCAGTTGCTTGTTTTCGTGAGATATATTCATTCATGAGACATTAAAAGAGGAGTTCCTGTTTTGTGAGGAACTGCAAACTGCAACCAACATGTGCAGATGTTCGGGAGAAGTAAAAACCTTTCGATTTTGCACAGTTGCAGTGAAAATATGATTCCTACTCCTCCGTAAAATGTGTTGGATTCCACGATGAAATTATCAATTGCATCAAATCCGGAAGCCTAAATACTTGCCTATTTAAAGAATTCTGCGAAGTCATGATTTCGACACACGACTTTTCTATTCCACACGTCTGTATGTTGGCTATCGAAAGAAAACATTCCAAAACACGTTTTCGTGATGAAAGATGCAATAAAATTATTCTCAGAACTGAAAGCAAGCTAGTTGTTGTTTTATATTAGTGACTAGATTTGGTTGAAAAAGCCTTGCTTTCCTGGTTGAAATTTGTGAAAGGTTTAAAGCTAAAAGGAAAGTTTACAAACATCATCCAGCTTCGTGACGAATCTGCAAGCAGATTCGAAGTTGCAAAACTGACTTGGTAAAGTAATGCAAGGGACGTTGCTACGTTTGAGAAATTGTCAAGTGTTGTTGAAAAAACTGAATAACTTGCTAAGAATTTGAAGACATCTATAATAGACCACATTCAATCTCATGAAATTGAGTTCCAACGATATTTCTCTGAGCTCAAGGAAGAAGAAATGCATTTTTACGAAATCCGTTCTCCACCTCTCTGACTATAGCCAATATTCTTGATGAAGTCCAGAACCAATTTTGTTATTTTCGGAATGATTCATCAGCACGTGATATTTTTCATGAAATAAATTTTCTCGGTTCTGGTGAGCTGTGCGTGAATCATATCCACAGCGGTCTGAACTGGCTTTTCGAATATTGCTTTCTTTGCAACAATATATCTCTGCGAGAGGGTTTTTCTGCTTCGTAGCTCACATCAAAACAAAGGCACGAAATCAAAGGATAGTCGAGCTTGATAAAAGATTAGCACGGTCAAACACTTATCCACGAATTTCGAAGTTGTCCATACGGTTGCAAAGTCAACCGTGGCATTGAATATGTTTGCAAAATGTAACTGACGTTTGAAATTAAATGTTATGAAACGCATTTTTGTGGGAAAAATATTGTGGTAGTTTCTTGCTTTTTTCTAGAACAGCATTTTGTTGTAATCATAATGGTAATAATATCGTATGTATTGAAAAAAGTGTAAGAAGGAGTCACAGGGTGTGTAAAAATCCCAAAGGGGGTCACGAACCGAAAAAGAGTGGGAAACGCTGCAGTAGAATAAAGGGTACAGCCCTCTGCTAAGCTCGGCCTTCTCAAAGTGGCCCCCGAGCCAAATTAATTGCCCACCCCTGACATAACGTGAATGAAGCTTGGCTGTCATCAATTTTGTAGCAACTAGCAATCAATGGAAATCGTGGTACACAGCAAGAATTTTCTGTTTCATCAAAAGTTTCAAAAGAAATTGTACCATTTCAACAAGCATGAATTGGGATTCCTAACTTAGGAGTGCGATGCAATGAATGATTCAATGGGACATTTGTAGTCGGATGAAAAAATCCGACTTCTAGGGTTCTTCGAATCTGACTCCACCCTAGACTCCTTGCGGCACCGACTCCGCAACCGTGCTTGCAATGACGCATACAGATAGTTAAATTTTTCTGTTTTATCCACCAAGAAACCGCGTGTTGAAAGCCACTGAGCACTGGAAAACTCATGCTGTTTCAATTCAGAATCCATACAAAATGCATAGATTCTGAATGGAATTCTTGTCCTAAATCCCACACTCTCTTCAGTATTTTTCCCCTTCTAAGCCCGCAATTTTGTTAAAAGTAGAAGGTATCTTTGTAATTTCCATCGATTTCCTCCATGTGCTGGTTAAGTTCTTCTGCTTTTGGTGTAAACATATCTCACAAAAATTATTTACTTACACGAAATTCTTAAAATGCAAAACAGTTCTAGGAAAGCTTGCGGGCCGGATTGGAACCCTTCGTAGGCCGGATCTGGCCCGCGGACCGGCCTTTAGGGACGGCTGAATTATGCAGTATTGCAAATGTGAATGAAAGGTTGGTTGCGTGTGGTCTGGCCCACACTCACTAGCAAGTTAGTACTCCAAGGTCTAAAAGGGTAACGCCTTCCATCCACTTGTCTTATTTTGATTTCGGATGCGCTTGCCGTATCTACGTCATTTGAACATCAGCCCTGCAGACAGCCACGAAGGAAGTTGTGAACGTGTGAATTAAGTGTACAATAAAAACATGTCAGCACTGGAAGAATTGCTAAATAATGAAAATCAGCCACCGGACAATGGGCTCGACCTCGACGCTGAAGGATTTTTAAAGAAGCTCCAGCAACTGAAAGTCGCCTTTTTCTTGAAGTTTGGGGCACGCTTTTAGAAAGATTTCAGAAAACCAATTTAGCCCTCCAAGAAAGTGGACTCTCTGTGAATTCAGCAGTTCATTTGTTAGAATCTCTCCTCGACTTCGATAGAAGCCAGAGATTCGAATTTGAACACTGTGATGATAAAGGAATGGCGAAGTCCGTCGTCAAAGCGTTCAAAGAAACTTCAAAAAGGGAAAAGAAGAGGAAGCTCCAATTTGATTAGGGTTTATTTGGAAGAAAAAGTATTCTCACCCAGAGAACGCTTGAAGTGTGAGGTATATTTGCCGATTATGAACGAAATATCATCAGCTCTGCAGCATCGTTTCAACCCATACAAGAACATTCAGAATAAGTTTGGATTCCTCTCCAATTTCTTTGAGCTCAGTAGTGATGACATCCATCGTGCAGCAACCAAGCTAATGGACGCCTGTGTGAATAATTTTAAAAACTGCTTCCAATGTGCACACTTCTGCACACGGTAATCTAATTGAAACGTGCAGACTTCGTGAAGTTTCTCCTTCGCAGTTTCTGGTTTGGAACAAGAAACGCACAGGAGTTTCACTGTCCGTATGTGTACTGGAGTATGATTTTTCACTGATGCTGCGTGCATGGTTGCAATTTTGTTGTAAAATGGGGGGACAGCTTAGTGTGAAACCAACATAGTCATCGGGTTGATGCAGAAGTGAAGTTTTAGAAATACAGATTCCCAATCTTGTTTCTTAGAGGTGTTTTGAAAGCAACATTAATCACGCTTTGCTTTATCCTTACAGATAATTTCCAAAGCAATATACTCAAATTTGGTACAGGACACGCTACTATAGTTCAGCAATGTGATCAGCATTCCAAAGTGTGACAAACGTACAGCGTGATCACATATAACGACATCTGCTGTTGCAAGAAAAGTCACGAACTTGGCCTTACGTAATGTCAACATTCAAGATTAGCTGACATTCTGATAGGCTATTAATTGACACTTTTGTTAATCAAAAGAATAGCTTGTTTGCACACGTATAAAATAATAGTTCCTCCAGACTTCTTGAAGAGCAATCTACCGTTACATGCATGTAGAATCATATCAAAAGGACATGCATTTAGAAGCACCCAAATACTTATCTTTTGCACTCATGTATAGCTGCAACTTTTTCCGATTTTAACAGTTTTAGTCTTTCTCTTTGCGCGTAGCATACCATCACATGGTTTTGTCCACCCTGCGATATCACTGACCATGGTTTTAAGGTTTGGCGGGGGGGCCAAATGCATTTTTAGGGGAGAAAGGTTTTTGTTTTCATTGTATAATTAAAATATATTTTCCTGGGCACAACACAATTTTGGGGGGCACAAAAAATATTCGGTGGGACACTGCCCTCGCATACGCCCGCTGAATGACTGTTCGGCAGTGCAGGAGCTGCTTGGTGACACTAGCAATAACCTGAGAACTTTTTCTCTCTGGGAAAACCTTCTCGTTCCTTTTTCCATAGACTGAAAAATCTTTCTATGCTCATCAACAGTCGTCCAATGGCAGTGATGTAGGAGGTGGGGTGCAGGAGGTGCAAGCGCAACGCAAAAGTTTTGATTTGTCGAAAATCCGGGAAAAATCCCTAAAAATCCGGGAAAAATCCCTGAAAATCTGGGCAAAATCACTGCAAATCCGGGCACAAATGGCGCCCAACGTTGTTTGATTTCAATAAATGGCGCTCAACCTTTGCAGAAAAACATGTGAAGACCTTTCTTTGGAATTCATACCAAAGAAAGGAAAAAAGGTCTTCATGATCTTTGTGGAAAAAATTTGTGGGCAAACATCGCACAAAAACAATTTGGGCAAGTTTGAGAAAATGCGGGCAAAAATCCTTCGCACCCCTAAATATTTGCCTGCACCTATGTCCCACGGTGATGTAGTTTATAGATGCTCAGTTCTGTTTCCAGGCTAGACGTCAACTCATAATATTTCTCAACAATACAGTAGTTTGAAGAGTGTCATGATCTGGAAGTTTAACATCCAGTGACAAAGCCTCTAGCATCAGTGGTTCTTAACATTTTCTCCACCACGCCCCCTGAATTTTCCTTTGTTTCACGCCCGCTGACTTTAAATAAGTTGTAAAAACATATGTGTTTCTTGGAGAATTTATTTAATGTTAAGGTTCGTAACAGACACGAAGTCCATAGAGTACAAACACACACAGTCTACACCATTCAGATTGATAAAAACAGACACAACAGAACGATTAACAGGGAGGTTAGAGGTAGAACAACAGGGACACTTTCTTAACATTATCGTTCGCTAATCCGTAACACTTGGTACAACACTACATCCAGCATAGGTGTAGGAGCAGGCAAGTTTTTGGGGGTGCGAAGGATTTTTTCCCAAATTTCCCCAAACTTGCCCGAAAAAACTCCAAACAAAATAACCTCCAAAGAAAAAAACATTTTTTGAAATCAAGGTACTTCATGCACCATTTTTGCCCAAATTTCCTCTAACTTGCCCGAAAAGAACTAAAGTCAAACTTGAACTCCAAAAAAAACAAAAAAAAACATCTGCACTTTCATTTTGGGTGCCATTTTTATAAATCAAAGCACATACAGCAATTTTGCGAAGGTTTCCATACAGTTTACCTAAATGTCCACAGATTTTGCCCGGATTTTCACCGAATAAAACGTTGTGGGAGTGCAGTTTCACCCCCTGCACCCTTGCCACCTCCTACACCAGTGACATCCAGAGTACGAATTTGAGTTCAACACCCTGGTCAAGGCCAAGTAAACTACGAAAGTATTGTGGCATGCAGACACCCTCAAACAAACTCTGTAACGTCCGAGCACTCAGTCGCAAAGTAAAATGCGGTTGTAGTGTTCAAAGAATATAGGGACGAATATAAATAATCTGACTGCTCGCAAAGGACCATGTAGGTTGCCCGCGGGCATGTTCCAAAAATGACATTAGCATGATCAATGTCTTCACATTAGCGAATGTCAATACTAAAATAATTGAAGGTAAATTGAGCAAAATTTTTTTTCAGAAGAGTATATCAAACTAGTAGCCCTTCGCATTAATCGGTACACAGGAAGTAGCTCGCAGTTTCAGAAAGATTGGTGGCCCCTGATGTAGGCCTTAGATAGCCGATTTGAGATACAAAATGTTATTAATCTAAAGATGTGCCATGCACCGGGAGATGAACAAGTCTAAACATCAGCAAGGTTTATGTATGTGTATTTCGGCCAGTAATACGCCCAATGCGCACGCTTCATAAGCATTTTTCACTTAAGCTCATGGTAAAGTTTATCCATTTGCGCTAATGAAAGAAAACGTTTATCGTGGCCAGTGGTGTGTTCAAGGGGAGGCAAGCGAGGCACTTGCCTCGGGACCCCCTTTTTGGGGGCCCCCCCTTCAGGTGTTACGCGCATAAATTTTTCTTATTTTTGGTGAAAAACGCATTATTCACTCATATAATGTGCTACAAAGCAGGTTATAAGCAAGCAGTCTGCTTTCAAAGGGGCTCCCCTTCAGAAACTGCAATGTGCAGGTATTTTGCTTTCAAACGGGCCCCCAAACGCCACTGAAATGTGTAAGTACTCTGCTTTCAAACTTCATTGAAGGGTCCCTAAAAGAAACTGTAGTGCGTAAGTACTCTGCTTTCAAAGGGGCCCCTGACAGCAACTGTAATATGTAAGTAGCTTGGTTCCACATGGGCCCCAAACAGCAATTGTCATGTGTAAGTATCTTGATTTTAAAGGGGCCACAACAGTAACTGTAATGTAAAATTATTTGCTTTCAAAGAGGCACCCAAAAGCAATTTCAATGTATAAGTATCATGCTTTCAAAGGGGCCCCCAACGCAACTGTAATGTGCAAGTACTATGCTTGCACAGGAGCCCCAACAGCAACTGTAATTTAACATTCCTTGCTTTCAAAGAGGCTGCCAACAGCAATTGTAATGTGTAAGTCGCTTGCTCTCAAAGGGTCCCAAACAGCAATTGTAATAAGTACTATGCTTTCAAAGGGGCCCCCAACAGCAAGTGTAATGTATAAGTACCTTGCTTTCAAAGGGGCCACCAACAGCAACTGTAATATGCAAGTATTATTCTTTGAAAGGGGCCCAAACAGCAACTTTATTGTAAGTACTATACTTTCAAAGGGGTCCCACTACCATCTGCAATGTGCAAATAAAGAAAAGCTTCAAACCAACTTCTCTACCTAAAACATTCTGGGTTACAATTTCTTCCAAAAAGTTCTGAAAAGACCCTATCAAATAAGAACAAACTTTTATATCAAATGATAACTTTTTATACCGAATGATAATTTTTGCAACAAATGATGATTGCTAGAGATTGGAGTGTTTGGTGTATAGATAATTTTATGAAAATGCCACATTTGAACAGAAAGTATCGAAGTGGAGCAGCAGAAAGAAGGATGAAATTTAAAGCAAATTTAGTGTTTTAAATCTTCTTAGTTGTTGTTTATGGTTTCATGCATTCCCATAAAGATATGAATGTGAACAAATTCAGTTTACCAACTACCAAGCATTTTATCAAAGGGGAAAGTGTGAAACTTTCAAAGGGGTAAACTTTGTAGTTTATTGATGGTAAATGCAGAGAAGTGGGGCGTGAAAATAAAAAGTAGAGGCGATGCCAATTTGCTATTGCCCAACTTTTGTGTGTTGCCAGCCTTGTCTTCCCACCATTCAGTGTTTTCAAAGTTGTGTATCATGAACACCCTTTGTATTTTCTCCTTCTGCTATGTCAGTCATGCCGTAGTCTCAGGAACGTATCCTTCGGTGGCCATATCTTAGGCTTCATCAAAAGTGCTTGTCACGGTTGGTTGAGTATGATGACGTCATCAGAGGGCCCCCTTTGTAGTCTTTCCTCGGACTCCCCCAACCTTAAACCCACCACTGATCGCGGCGCACTGCTTTGACCGACCTCATATCATATTTGCTCCTTCGGTGATAGTGCTCTTATATCTGAACGATAGGCTTGATTCTGATTTCCAGCAATTTTGTGTTACAATTGCATTTCATTACGACACCTCTAAATAATCGCCGTCAATTAAATGACAATGATTTTACGTCCAAATTTCTTTTGTTTAAGCTCGTTCAAAAATTTTTATTTGGAAACTACGAGCCTATTATGCGTATTTGCGGGAAAATATTTATAATTAATTTGCACAATCTACAAATGCTGTGCATGTTGTGGATTAATATACATTTTCAGAATGTCTAGCCCCCTGCACAAAGATGAAGCACCCCAATGGAAGACTTTCTGGCGACGGTTCTGCCCAAGCCCGCAGACACGGGGGAATTCTGGGGCAGTGCTCCCAAATCTTTTGTGTGCCCCTCCCCCAAATTTTGTTGTGCTCAGAAAAATTTGTTTTGAACTTAATTTGTTTTAAACATATAATACAAACAAACATTTCCTCCCTAAAAATGTATTTTGTCTCCCCAAACCTTAAAACCTGGCTGCGGATCTGGCTCTGCCAAAATTGTGTCTGCAATTAGGATATTTTGTTCTGAAGACTATTCGGCCTCGAGATGTAGCATAACGTCGAAATCTTTTTTTTTTTGTAAATCACCAATTAGGAGGCCCCTGTAAGCATTTGGGGGAGAAGAGTTGGATTGCTACGGCACTGCCCCTGGCGTAGCGTTTCACATGCCTGGTTTCAACTTTGCAGAAGTACCGGTCAAAAATGTCAAAACTGATACGATTTGGTAGCCTACGCTTCATAGACAATTGGGGTTGACCATGTACGGCGGTTCATAAGTGGTTAATCTTTTCACACAGAGAGTTTTATCATAAAAAAACGGTGTTTTTGCTACTGTGACACTACACAACAATATTTTTTGTCATAGACTCTCTGACCATCTTCACTGCACAAATCGTCCATTCACATATGTATTGAGGAAGGATATGTCTACACTCTCTCGCACAGATAAAAAAGGAAACCGTTTGGAAAAAATGTTCTCAACGAATATATCACGCAAACGTAACTTGAACCGTACTACTGTATTTGACTGAAGGTTTGCGAGAGCTTTTACAATAGTTACACTTATTAACTGTTCCGTGCAGAGTTGTAAACGGGCCCCATTTTGAATCCCAAACCCGGACCGAGCCCGACATTATTTTTGAAGCCCGATTTAGGCCCGAAAGCCAAATCACCAAGTGAGTCAAGGTATGTGCAACTGCGGGGTATCAAAAATGTAGTGCACGGCATAGCTGCAGGTACACGGTTTTATCACACCCAAAATAGCAACCACCTTGACAAAAACATTGGCTAAACAAGCACAGACTTAGCTTGTGAGTGCACGATAATATTAGGGAATGTACTCTTTCTCAAGAAAAAAAGAAACTATCACGAAACTATCCACGATGGCGCTAGAGCATTGGTTCTCAACCTGGGGGTCGATAACCTACATAACCTACTTTTTAATTCAAAATTGTTTTAAGTGTGATTCTGACCACTACACAGTTTTGAGTGTGATTACGACCATTACAGTACTGATGCATTTGTCAACGCACGAATAACTTCGTGACGTAAGAATGTGTTGCGTTCATAAATTAGATATCTGAATGTGGTAGCTAACTTGAGAGTTATTCCCGTTTTTAATGAGTTGTGCAGTGGAGTGATTTGTATACGGCACGGGTCTTTCTCCCTGATGCTGCCATGTGCATGAATTTAATAAATGAGTCTTTGTTCAGCATAGTGATATCGTACGTTATTTTTAGTCATTGTGATTTTTTATAGTGCAAACACAACTGCATTTCATATGCCTGACTTGAAATTCGGAAGGGGGTCGTTAGGTTAAATTGTGTTGCACAATGGGTCGCTGCATGAAAAGGTTGAAACCCACTGCGCTAGAGGCATAGAAGAAATTATATAGGATAGCGATATAGGCATGAACAGCGGGCTTGTAGGCCATAATTTCTTAATGCAACCCAAGAATCACCTACGTGATTGATCTTTCCGAAGCAACGGCATCGCGTGCTAACTTCCTGACCGCTGTCACCTTCTCAAAAACAGTGTAGGACTAATCCGAGCGAAGAACAGAAGAAAGCAGCTGTGTTTTCAAACAGAATTAGCTGAAGAAATGTCCCAATCACTTCACTCATAGAAGTCACCGTTGTGAGCACAACAAATCTACATCACGAAAGAAAAACATCTTTGCTCTGAATGTCATAAAAAGTTTTTGCATGCAGGCCCGAAATCGGCCCGAAACATTTTGACAAACTTAAGCCCGAGCCCGGCCCGAACCCAGCCCGAAACCTTGCCCGACCCAAAAAGCCTGACCCGACTGACAACTTTGGTTCCCTGATCAAGTGGACAACAACGCTCTGATCTAAGACTGATACCCTCGCGATCACGACAAGCACTTCGCAACTAATTATTACGTCAGCGCATTATGCGGTAATTACAAAGGAGTAAGATTGCGAAGATTATTTAATAACAACTTATTGAAGTGACCCTGGTCTCTGTCACTCTGTCAATGTGTGCTGTTTGAATAAACGTCAGCTACAAAAAGTTTCATGACGCCGTTTTTTGCACCCGAAATCGTTTATGATTGTCTCCAGGTCCGTATCCCCAAGAATCTCATGCTCCATGCTCGTCAGAGACAGCATGCTTAGTTTATCGTGCCCAGTGAAAATTCGAAGATAATTATTAACTCTACGCAACTAAGAAAAAGACCGCTTACCAGCAGTTCCGTCACCACGGGGGAGCATTTGGGGGCTTAGCCCCCAAAAAAAGCACCAAGCCCCCAAATTGAATTTTGAAGCCCTATAAATCGGTGGAGTTTTTATCAAGTTTCGGAATGTCAAGTGTCCCTGAAAAAACGTAAAGCCCCACTGTTAAAAGCTTTCTGGCGACGGTTCTGCTCTCCAGTACAGTTGGAAAAAACGAGGCACAAATGTACGCGAAGGGCAATTTCAGTATTTGGAAAAGCAGAGTGCAGTTCGTTTTCCACAATAAACAAATACATTCGTAATTCTATAAATTTTCCGGCACTGTGATGAAGATTAGATTTTTTGCTTGTCCAAATTGACGTTGAAAAGGGCTGCAAATTGCACAAGGCGTAGAAGAGAACTGCAAATTGCAAAATTTGTCAGTTTCCTTAACCTACATGCTAAACGCATTCATCAAAAAGCTCTACAATTTTGACGCGTGGTGAACAGCCTAAAAACATGGAAAACCAGCAAAAGAGTGTTTCAAAATTCAAGCGCGAGGCCCCGGGCATTTGCCAGGTTTACCCAATGGTTAATCCGGCCCTGCCAATAAGTAGATACACACCTACTCTACAACCCTGAAAAGAGCATTGGCTCCACCTCTGAAAATTTTAGAATGACGTGGCTTACATTTGTACAAATTTTCGTGCTTTTATCATCATCTGAGTAATTTTCGCACCAATCGCCTAGACTAGTACTGTTGTCGAACGGCTTCACTGCAGCATGTAAAAATGAGGTCTGGCTGCGTCAAGATCCTGCGAGTGTGGCGCTAAGGAACCAACCGCAGATCATATTGTCCTGGACTGGAGTGACCCAAATGCAGACTTCTTATTGGTACGTGTGGTTTGGCGGTTTTAAATGTTGAAACTCAAAACTGATTGCTCAACGCATGCCCCAAGGTTGAACTTGGCTGAGTGGTGTGTGAAAAGGTCGGCTCAAACGACACGACGACAACTGTTGTTTTTGAATCATTTCAAGTCCTCCATTTTTTATTTAATAGAAGTGTAACAATGTAGCGAAACAGAGTAGAAAACTATCAGATATGGAGTAAACAGTAACTAATGACCACAAAAAATGTAGCAGCAACTCTACCAATAGCAAAGTACTCGACGAGTCTTTGCTGGTCTCTAACTCATCTTACTCGAATAAAGTCAAGTGTTCTTGAAGAAAAGTTACTCATGTCGATTTGAGTTCTTCAACCCTTAAAAAATTGAGTCATTTGACTCATTCCGAATGGCAAAATCACAACGCGAGTTATCACATCACTGCATAACAATAAACACCTAAAATATACAGTATACGAGTATGTTCATCTGCAAAGAAATGTCGCACTTTTACAAGTTTCGGATTATGTCAAGCGGGAGTAAAACATACTTGGTGGTACTGACACTGCAAGTTGCGTGAATTTGCAACATGTTTTCAGAACATCAGTCCCAGGAAAGTGAAACTGGAACAAAGCAGTCCTGCACGAGGCAAGTTCTGGAAAACGCAAGCGAAAATATATTTTATTAAGAGCAAGAGTTATATTTTTATTGTCATGCTGAAGGCCTAAGTATTTCATGTCATGTAACGTTTTCTCTGAATACGTTGCCTTCGCACGTTTTTCATATTCCTCGAATTACAAGATGCGCGCTGTTATCCCTTACAAGGATCAACACTTAACCAAAGCTCTAAGCTTTCTTACGGTCACTCCGCATTGGATGCATCACCTACAACCTGAACGCTGATCCTAAAACCCCTTTCGTTTGCCAATAATAGCGATGATGTCAGTTGATTTGGTGCACGTGTCTCAATCAAAGTTTATTTGCGGTAATAGCAAAGCTTGATGAGAACTATAACCAGAAAGTTTGAAACCAAGGTAAAACGTTCGGGAGCACTTAACGCTGCAAAGATGAGCCTATAGAATTACGGACGAGGCAATCAGTTTGTCTGAAACCAACCGGATTAAAACCCAAAAGTTTTTTGTTTTTCAGCTTGCCTTTCCGTGAGTGGATAAGGCATTTTGAACCGCATGGCTTCATTCCCAATGCCGCGGTCTTCACCACAAAGTCGTCTGCGCAAGCACTCTGAATAGTTTTTTTGTAGTAGACAGGCAGGTTGGTGATAGGCTAGACGTTTTCGACCTTTTGTCATAGGCTTGTTCAGCATTCCGTGCAGAACCATCTCAAGGAGTCGAAGACAACACGTGTTGTGACGGAGTGCTTCTGGTATTCCTCGCTACCCAACCACTTGAGGCAAACGTGCAACCAAAGCTCGAAAGGTGACCCGCAAATTGCCGCACTGCAGTCGCAATTAAGAGTTGATCTTTTTGGAGCTACCAAAGACATATGTATATTTCTGCGCCAATTTTACGCTTTACAAAAGCTCGCTTAAGTTCGGTTTGAAAAGCCTTGAAAAGCTATTGATTCTAGCTGTGTCGAAGTGCCTGTTCTTTCACTTCACCTCATGCAGAAGTTCGAGGGCAACGGAGAGTTCGTTTTGTTGTTTCATTCTCTCATTTCTAGAAAAAGACAGTTATGCGCGTTAGTTACTGTTCTGTTACACCAGTGGTATTCAACCTGGGGGCCGCGACACCCAGAGGGGTAGTGAACCATTTTTGGAGGGTCCCAAGTAGATATTTTATGTACACAGCTGTATTACATATGCTTTATTCGAGTTTTGGATGGGGGTTGTTAGAGAGTGGGTTGCTATAATGGGTCGCCGTATAAAAAGGTTGAAAATCAATGTGGGACACTTGCTTGAAGCAAACAGAAACACTTTGAGCAGGATTTGCAAACTATTTAAAAAACGATATCAACTATCGAGTTGCCTAGGCCGTAGCTACATTGAGGCAGATGAGGCACTTGCCTCGGTAAACTTTCAATAATGCTATGCTGCCGCAAAACATTTTTGTAACGCTAGATCAAATCATATTACAGTATATTGTGTGGCTGTTTTAAAATGAGCAGCACTACACTGTGTTGCAACCGCCAACCACCAGAGATACAACCAACCTAGATTAAATAAGGGCAAGATGTTAGGTCTCCACAAACTACATTTAACAACATACCCAACCAGTGACGTAATTAACATAGGCTATTCGCCTCGGTAAAAATTTGACCCTGACAGCGGCCATGAGCAATTGTGTTCTAACGAACTGCTACAAGTTATTTCAAATGCGCATCAACATGTTTCCAAAAACCATTGAAGGGCGGTGAAGTTTTTAGCACCAAACCATAGTATCTGTCGTACGGCAACATCCAATATAAAACTTGCAGCTTTACGTTAGTCGATGCCTGACAAGTCTTTATGTTTAAACCTTTAAACGTACTTTCTGTGTAATCATAATGACTAACAACGTAGTTATCGAACTTGTGACGTCGTAATCACTAAAATGTGATGCAAACTTATGATGGCTGTTTCTTCTTCGCGAGACTTCCTAAGATGATGAAAAATAGACGAAAAGCTCAATGTAGCTTTACGAAAAAATTAGTTTTGCGCTTGTGGGCTTTAAGCATTGTCTTACTCAATTTCAAGTGCTATAAATTATGCAAAGAAGTTTTTTTTCATAAGATATTACACAACGTTGTAAAACAGTTGTAAAAAATGTACATTATCGTCGAACGTGCCAAATTTTCACTTGAAGCTCTCAAAAAGTCACTTCTTTGAAGATAATTTAATACGATTGAGGTTCATTCGGATTGAAGCGTGGATGATTCAGCAACTCACTAAAACCACTTTATAACCTCTCGTTGTTTTTGCGCGTTTTATCGAGTTGTGTCTCTTTTTAGCTCAAGAATGCATCGTTCTGTCTGTTCACAGCAAGGTGCAAATAATATTTTTAGAAACCCTATTTCAGACTTATCTGAAGGGTGCCGGTATAAAACCCTGTTTTGAATTCCAAAATATTACATAGAGCAATTTTTTGCTTTGCTCGGAAAACACTGAACAATTGAAAAGACAGAAAAAGTTTGACAATTTTTGTGCTTCATTTATTTTCTTCCGGAGGAACGTGAAGGAAATTTCACGTGAAAAATCAGGCAATACGCTGCAAAATTATTCTATAAAAATGTAAGTTTTAAATCGCACACGCGCTGTAACAAGTCACGAATCGGTAAAAAAAATGGCAAACTGCAGATTTCTGATCCAAAAGTCTACAAAAATAAATTACTTGCTCGCATGTCACCTTCGAAACTAAGAAAATGACCCTTTGTCAGCAAAGTGTCTGCGAAGAAAACATTTTACTTGCGTCGGTTCGGTTACTATCGAGAAAGTTTCACAAGCTTTTATTATAAAAATCGTGCTGAAAACAAACAAACAATTTTGATTTTAACAAAAAAAACGTTGAAGATAAATCTCCATTCATCAAATTAAACTTTAAAAAGTAGTCTTAGATGACCGATGTGGCCACTAAAAAATTAGGTTTCGCACAAACAAGTTCTTGTGCATTCACTGACGGATAAAGCGATTAAAGCAAAATTAAACAAAACTCAGAGGCGCCCTATTGCGGAAAAAGTTTTCTGCAAAACGCTGACCTTGCAAACTTTCTTCTCGATCATAAGGCTTGCTTTCATCATATGTCTTCGGACACGGGCTTTGCATAATGCCAGCAACAGCAGTCTCTTTCGTGCGTTGAAGTGGCCTTAATTTCGCCGACGATCTTATCGGCGCACAGTCTCAGCGTTTTCCCGGTCGATAGCCGCATTTGTTTGGAAAATGGTTTTAACGCGATGCGCATTTTGTCATTTCGCCTCGCGCACTTTCTCCCGGGGCCTGTGAAAGTCGGCGCTCTTATTAAAACATTCCCGGGAATAATTTACCAATACTTATCATTGGCAAAATAAAATTTAGAGCGCGGAGAATAATTCAAAAGCTTTTTCATACATTTTTAACATCGAAATGGACTGCAGCGGTACGACGCACCTGTTCGTTGCCGCAAAGTGGTTCCTTATCTGCTGCCCCGCAAGCGATTATGACAACAGCGCCTCCACCCCCCCCAGCACGATCACTTAAAATGTAGCACCTCGAACCGATAGCCTGAGCATTTTGAGGCGCGCGTGCGTTAGTTGGTCACAGCACTGTCGAATTGACATTTGAAACGCGACAAGAGCTGTTCAGCAGCGCTTGTCGGTGTCGTTTAATGTTTTCTGCAGTAAAATGCTCCTGCTCTGCACACTTGCTACAGTCGACTCGCAGTCTTAGGGTGATGTTCATTCTTTGTCTTGCGTCAGCGCTCGCCGGGTCAGCGCGCACCATGGACCCATCGCCATTATGTGCTTAGAGCGAGATAAAAACTACCTGTTAACTTTCAGATGCTTTTAAATCTCCGTTACCTGCGCAAAACCAAAGACAACACTGGCCGCATCGCGTACATCTTGCTCGCCGTTCAGGTCTTGCCTAAGCGCCAGTGCTGGGTCGATGACGCACAGTTAAAACGAGCAGCCAGGTGAAAGATTGACGAAACGGTTGGACTTTAAGCTGTGCATTCATCACTTGAAACCATGACATTCCATCCTATCGATGTCAATCTGACCAATGTTTTGTGATCAATGCGAAAGTGATCTGGCCATATAGCGACAAGGCGAAGAGCTCTTTCTGTCACCACGAGAAAGCGTAAGTATTTCAGCTTTGAGAAAAAGGTTTGAGTAATGACAAAAGGTGTTTCTCCTCATTCGAACTTATTATATTTAAAATGCATCGAAACGAGAATATGCAGACGGGCGAGACAGATGGGGTGAAACAACCAAGCTGAAAATCAATGATCTTTATTTGTTACATGCATGGACTTAATTCAGCCTTTCCCAAGTCAAATCAACATCCAGTTTTACCAGTTCCTTCCTCAACCTCATGTCATTTCTAAACCTCGAAACGCACGCTTCTCGTCACATCCGCTCACCTTCCACGAAAACAGTGCTTGTTCCCACGACACGTTCCGCGAGTCGGCGCAAGCGCTTGAGAACAAAACGGATAAAAACGTTTGCAAAAAAAGGTAAGCAATTAGATGATGTCTTAACCGCCTGAAAGGGCGTGGTCCTTGATGAGAGCTGAAAAAGTTTGGTTCGCTTCCCACCGTTCGTGAGATCGCCAATTCTGCATTTTTCGAGTTTCGCAACAACTGATTGGAAAACGCTCGCGACCGTTTTATCTTTCATGATCACTCCTGCCGCAGGTTACAAGCCTGGTGCCAACGGATCAACGATCGTGTGTGTTGTAGTCCTGGCTTGTAAGTCGCGTAAAGCACGGATTAAGCCGCGTCAGCAATCGGTCGAAATAAAAACGGCGACTTTAATGTTGAAAAGATTTGTACCGCGCTTATATCTTCCCGATCTTATTAGGCAGCGCCACTCACACGACACTATGAAGTGCCTGCCTGCCACATCTATCCTTTCAAATCTTTGCAGGCAGTGCTAACGGTGAGAAGCGGTTCTTTTGCAGCTTCTATGAAGTCGGAGTGATAAGCAATCACTGACGACCTAAAAACGGGACGTTTCTAATTCTCAAACCAGATCGTATGACTCACCGTGTTTTGACGGATGGACAGTTTTTAAATGAGCTTAAACTTCATAAACGTCAGTCTGCTGACGAACCATAGTCTGACTCATCACCAGAGGTATTGGTGCGAATGTAACTAGGACAACGAAAATTCGCGGTTAACGTGAACCCATGACAACCTGGACCCACTGCACCCTTGCCACCCGCACGTTCCGTGATGTGCGAATAGAAGCCTCCCCCACGTAGTCCTGTGTTGCAAGCGATGAAAACGCGAGCGAAAAGGCGAGAACTCACTTTTCTAAAGCACTCAGCAATCCGGTCGCACAGCGCAAGCAGCAGCAGCGTAGCCCTGTGCACTTGGTGCAGCTGCGTCCGAGGCCGACACGTCCTGTAATTACGGCCTGGCAACGCGGGAGCAGAGATGATTTGCCGTTGTGTGGGGGGAGCACGTCGCTCGCCGGCAGCGTCGTGCAGGAAAACGAAACGGGACGGAGGAAAGTTACGAACTTCGCGATGAGCTTTGGAGAATGCGGATATTCGGACATTAATTGCCGGGCGCGAATGCCGCCGATGATATAATGACCGCATTTGACAAAAAAGTCAAGAACGCAAACGCGAGTTGTACGCCAACAGGTTGAGCGCAGGTTCCCTCAAAGCTGCTTATTGCGAGAAAGTTCCTTTTGCGCGAAACGCAGTGAGAAAGCCCCTTTTGAGAAACGCAGCTTGCCCAGAGACGAAGACAGAACTTCCGTCCTTACCTTCCTGCCTGCCTGCCTGACGAAGAAACAGGTTGAAAAACGTGCGTGTATTAAATATTAAAACTGCGCCATTTTGCAAGACGCCATTGTCGGCCGCACAAACCAACGATCGTGTACCCGGACAGGCTCAACGAAATGGTCGGATGAAACACCTGCAGCAAAAACAATGGCACTAAAGCGTGCGTGGATAGCGTGTTATAAACCTGAAACCACATGGCGCAAGGACAAAGCAGTGATAGAAACGAAATTGGTTTCTTTGATTCCTGCGATCAGCAACAGCAGCAGCTTTCCTTCTCCGTAACGCTGCTGGCCACCGGGGTATTCGACCGCACCCGGACCTAACTCTTCCCGAGGACATTCTCGCTTCTTCCACTATCAGTTCTTTTCCCAACAGTCGTGCCGCTTTTAGATCCAAACTCTTCTTCCAACGAGCTTCCGTCTACTTCACCAACGGCTTCACAATCTTCGGCTTGACGTCATTCAGCGCCGGAGACACTTTTTCGATTTCCAACGTAGCCGGCTTTGGTACAGAAGAAGCAGTCGAGGTGTTGTGGTTGCTGGTCTCGCCATTTGCAGTGTGGGCCTTGACGTGTTTGCTCAGATGATCGCTCCGTTGAAAACGCTTGTTGCACACCGGGCAAGCAAACCGCTTCTCACCTGCAATCGCACACAGGCTTGCATAATACATCGCAAAGTGCCACAGGCCTAGCGACCCTGCATGGGCAGAGGGAAGTGGAACGAAGACATGAAATGAAAATCGAACACGAACTTCTTACCCGTGTGCCAACGTAGATGAGCTTTCAAATGCGAGGTCTTGTTGTATACCTTGCCACACCCAGGTATGTGACAGCTGTGAACTTTGGGTTTGAACGCGGCCGCGGCGGGTCCTATACGTTCCGCCTCCTGGCAGTTCGGGCAGTTGCAGTTTGACCTGAAATTTGTTGGTTTTCGTTTAAAACGACGAAGCATGTCGGTTTTAAGTTCTGAAATGCCAATTTGCTTGCACGTTGAACTGATGCGTTACAGGCCGGCACCAACCGTCGAAGGACTTCAACTGGGTTCGAATGAGTTTTACCGCAGCCATAAGTGTCAACAAAAGAAAACGTTGTTGAATTTGCCAGTGCCGAGATAAATTTTATGGAATTCATAACGTCAAGCGATTAGTTTTGGAAAAAGTTCAGAGAATAACTTGGGAAAAGTGTTTCTTATCGACATCACTGAAACCAGGGATATCTAGATGTCGCTTGACTGAAACTGTGCAGTAGTGTCACCGCCTTGCAGTATATAAGCCATCGAACTACGTGGCAAGTTTCATGCTCGCTTCGGAAGTCACTGAAAGTTAACGGCTGACTTCAGTCCGACCTTACAACGATGCAAAGCAGGTATATATACAGTGGACAACTCACCTTCCTGGATACCTTCGAGAGCTCCGAGACGAAGCCGACATCGGAGAGGTCCCGATCATGGAAGGAAGAGCAGAGCTACCGTCGCTGTACGAAGTTGGGAGAACTGGCTTGAACGAGTCATACGCCGAATGCTGGGCTACAAGCAAAGCAACAAAGTAATGTTTATACCGACAATTGCGAGTGGTAAGTGCTCAAGTTATGTAGTTATTATCAATCAACATGTACTGCCAATGGCCCTTTTTACCATACTAAATCTGATTCACCAACAAATCTTGGACTTGTGTTTATACCGCATCTCTTCACACCGTCAGGGCATCGCACCTGACACAAAGCAATAGTTAAAAGGCAATCGCCAGTGCTCGATTATGCACGTTTTCTTGATTATACAGGCCATTTACTGGATGAAAAGAATCAAAAGAGCTTAATTAACCAGGCCTCCACAGGAAGCCAGGTAAGTTGAGCGAAAAACGGACTCAAAACGATATTAAAAGCCCAACTGCGTTGATGCGGTTTAAACAATTTAAACTGCTTCCTGCGTTGGCGAAATTGCGAGGGCCTGTCCGTACCAGACAGCGAGAAGCCGATAGCGGCACGATTTGGCATTTAACATTCGGAGTTATTAGAAGCAAGTCCTTCAGGCTCTGCTCGCAGACAGAAAAAATCCTCCACGCTGTTGCGTCTGTTTCTCGACAGGGCAAGTTGTGTCTATTTATTAATTTCTGCATCAAAATTTGAAGTGCGAAAATCTACACCTGTAGACACTTGTCGTTACACCGCCTTGTTTATATGTCGGTACTTCGCAAGAAGGCGTTCGTAATTGCCTCAACCGAAATCATAACCAGGGAAACATCCGAGCAAAGTTTTAATCCACGTGTATTTGAGTAGTTTGAAAAATAAGCCATGAACGCAAACACCGATTCAAGCGCACGGCCCTTGTTAATGGCCTCAGCGGCATCAAGTTTAGACCGATGGGCAACAACGGGAATTATGACGAAGCACTCTCCTCAGTGTTGAACAAATTAGCACACTTGTGCTAGTGTTTCCAATGCCAAATATTTTAAAAATGCCACTCAATACGGAGACGTGGAACTGATGCCACAGCCCGTTCGAATCGGTTGTGAGAAATGAGTCATACCAAGTATTTATAAGTAGGTCTTCACAGTACGAGGTAATGGTGCGCTGCATTTCAGAAATTTCGGTAAACGAGTGAATGGAACATAAAATGACATGAAAACAACGTGCACACTTTTTCAATGCGTGACTAGCAACACTGTGTCGGTGGTCACGCGATGAGCACGAGTGATACTTTGAGAAATTGAATATAAGCGGTGACATTTCAGATCAGTGCGAACATGAACTTTTGTTTTGTTTTCGAAATGAAAGATGCACGCTGTGGTACTGGAAAAATCAGTGCTAAAGTCAACTGCCAATGGCAATTTCTGAAAGGGCGGAACTCTATGATGGAGCGCGAAACAAAACTTCAAAATCGCTGCTCACAACAAACCAACTGCGGCAAGCAGTGAAACCATATAGTAAGCTATTCTCCGCAGAAAACTCTGGTTTTCACAAAGCTGTGGCAGAAAAGATGTCAAGTGAGTTACTACCAACGTGACGTCACTCACTTACCCGCAGCTGCTGACGACAGCAGAGCAGAGTTGCCTCCCAATGTCTGCAAAGTTGGCGCCGAAAAGGGGTGATGGTATTCAGTCGAGTATGCGGCGGCAGCCATCTGCAATTCACCACCAAGATGTAAAAGTTTCTCTTTCCGCAGCGACATCAAACTTTGCCGCCGACGTATGGCGAAAGAATTGGGGTTTAAAAGCTGCATTTTAGCATGGCGAAACAAAGCTAAAGATCTACAAGCATGCCTACTGAAAACTGCTGCAGCAAATGGGTATTTGTTGTCACCCTTTGTGCTTTCGGCCTATAAAAAAGCGATTTTTCAGACATTTGTAATTTTATGGCTGACTGATAAAACCTTCGCACAATTTAGTACTTAAGCAAAACACGAAACAATTCATGTGTCAAGAAAAAACGTTTTTCGCCCAAGACAAAATGCCTTTCCCAGTCTTACTGAAACCGCATCTTAAAACAGAAAGGGGTGATGCACCAAAACGTACACCGAGCAGGCCTTGGTATTAAGCCCTAAATGAACAAAAGCCGATTGATTCCTGCATAAACTCGTGCTTATTTCGGTGAAAAACATCAACCAAGTTCGGCACTTGGTGTCTATTTTTTGCCACAGTTTAACGTATGCTTCACATTTTTGAAACGGTGGTGATGTAGAAAATCTACAAGAGCCTGACTGTGCATGTGGTGCAACGTCCATTTTTTATTCATTGGTGACATAAATTGATTAAAAAAACCTTTGGATGAGAAACTAATCAACTGTGGAGCTATGTTGTTGAAATTGCGTTGCTCATGGCTTCAAAGATCAGAATATTTCTTAGATTTTAACAAGAATTCAACTTATCTTTCAAGACGCGTATAATCAATTGTTCACTCAATGAGTTGAAACCCAATCCAGCTACAAATATTCCAACATAAAATGCACTTGAAGCTGATGACTTTGAAATAAAATTAAAAAAATAATTAAAAACCATCATCACACCTGACTATGGTGATGTTGCAGACTTTGCATTTCGAACCATGTGTTTGTCGAGTGAAGCGCTGCCTCCCACGGGGATGGATGGTGATAGGCCGGTGCAAAACTGGCTGACGTCACTGATGCCGGTCCTGCGCTGGAATTGTAAGTCCCGGATGCGGAAGACGGGGAAGTGACGTTGATGTTCTGTTCGCCGGGAAGTAGAGTCTTGGAATACCAGGTCTCGTAACTGTCGCATGAATAAACAATAATGTCAATTAAGAATATAAAATTAGCCAAGACATTTTTCACCCGGTTCCTTGAGAAGTGTCAGTGGTCCGTGGCTTCGCTCAATTGCTTTGACATTGAACATTTAAAATATTTCCGGAATTAAGACATTTACAAAAGAGTCAATTATCCGAGGAGAAACCTACGGAAGGAAAATTGGATGGTCCAAGAAACGAACAAAACGATGAACGCTTGGAGATACAAACTTATTATTTTTCGAAAAATCCGACAAGATTTTGTCGTCCCTTCTTACAAAACGCTGGTGAAATGTTTTAACTCTTACGAACAAAACAGTATCTGCGTTAGAAGAACGATTACAAGCTTTTCTTATCTGATGAGGTTTTACATGTGGAAAGCGGATCTGGTCGCATGAGCGAAATGGGAAAAATCGCCATACACGCAAAATCAGCCTGTGCTGAACCGTGGCAATTGTCAAAGCAACCGCTCGCTGCGAACATTCGTGAAACGCACCTGCTGGCAGTTGTTGCTCTCGATGATGTGGACGAAGCCAGCGAGGCGCACGAAGGCGTGCTGGCCACATGCGAGTACATCATGACGTTGGGGGAAGTGGGGGGAGGAGTAATATGGAAAGGGGAAGAAGTTGTTGAGCAATTGCTGTCCACTGGGGATGCAGTACCTGTATGGAAATTTGTTGTTTATAAACCACTGCTTCATGTTGTTCGAAGTTGCTCGAAATATTTCGATGTCAGGAAATCACTTTTAACTCTTTAAGACCAAATTGTAGGATGTCTATTTGTTTCTATTGTCACGATCTTCAAATTTTGTATTATCATGACTTTCGTGAAACAAATATAACTGCTAACAGTCATTTTGATTTGCTGTTGCACTATTTTCTTAAAAAGCAACAGAAATGCGCTTCTTACAATCAGCGTAATATTCAGGATTCAGGATCTGGAGCGTATGAGAACTGTTTCAAACATTCTTCCCATGAAATAGTTTCCTTTAATTCCGCTGACAAGATCCACTTCAACTGACGTGCAGGACTTCAAATTACCGCTGATAATTATATTAATTGCTGACGGAAAACATACGTTATGCTGACGAAACACTGAAACTACTTATTAAAATCTGTAAAACTCGTCAGGACGAACAGCGTTTCGAACTTTCACTGCAAAGAACAGTCCGAAGTTGTCGTCTAGCACTGACCTTGGTTGCTGGGTGCGTCCGTAGGCGACAACTGATCCGATGCTGTAAAGCACAACGATTAACGATTAAGTGGGTCATAACAGCCACAAGAGGCAGTAGTGAAAAATCTTGAAAACCGAACGATAAGCACAACTTGCACGATGTTGATGGATAAGTTTAAAAATCGCGATTGAACATTAGCTGTACAAATCATTCGGCACAACAGAAACGTCGCAAAGACAAACTCTAACTACCCGAGTTCGAAATGACCACAAAGAATGGATAGATCTTCCGCCAAAATTAATACAAACACCGGCAATTTCATTCAGTCAGCCAGTCTGTTGCTGCAAGCGCAATTGCATTTGTAAAACATTCAACTACAAACCAACGGCGTTGTTTTATTAGAAAAATAATTCATCAGCCGACATCTTTTTCGCCGCCTATGATACTTCCGGCAAAAAAGTTGATAAAAAAAATTATTAAATCTTAAATTTAAGCGCTTTACTTGTTGTAGGCAGTAGTCCACCTACATGTCGAAAACTGTCATCCAAAAATATGATTAGGTATTGCTTGTACTGTCTGCAGTGGCACAACGCAAGCTCGACGCGCATCAGAATTCTGTCTGCGGCCAAAATGCCACCAACGAGCTGTCAGTCAAAACTGCATAAATACTCACATAGTGAAGACGAATGCGGAAGCTTGGTAACAAAAGCACTGGCATGGTGATGGTGGTGGTGATGATGGTGGGAGGGGAGCAAAGATGCCCCAACACCTACGAAACACAAATAAAACTGTCTTCAAATGTCCCCAATGTCTGCTAGTTTAATCCAAACGAAACCAGCAAACGTTCTTACCGATTGCTGGCCCAGCTACTGGGACATGGGAAGCTTGCAACAGTGAGGCGGTCTGGGCGCTCATAGCTGGCATTTAACTTTCACGCAGACGACCTGGTCCGGACACAACTCAGTAAAATGACAACAGTTTCTGGGTACTCAACTTACTAACGACCTGAAGAAAAAAGTTGGTAAAGCAACGGTTAATAACAAATTAGAGAAACGTGATAATCACCTGTCAATTATTTTTATATACATTTATCGATAATGAGATTAATTGCGTTTTATTGGCCAAACAGGAACTCAAAGATTGAAGTTTTTGTCAGTGGCATTTTGCACACGGTGCAGCTCACCATCAAATAACTTTCAAAATTGTCTGAAACGTCCTCCAATCAATTGTTTCTTTCAAAAAGGCGCCTGCTCGCCTTTCATGTTGTATACCACTAGCGCGATCCATTTCTGAGTACAATACTTTTGCCTCAAAGAATGTTCCCTGATTTGTCTAACTTCTGCTTCTGAGCGTCTGATGAAACCTGCATAAGTTTCAGAGCATTTACTTCGCTCAACTGCATGTGTGCGTTTATTTCATTTTCACCTGAGCGGCACAATAGAAACTCCCGAAACAGCCAATATCACACCGCACCTCCGCAGGATCTATGTTATCGCAGTTCACGACATTAACTTCATGAAGTGAAGCCGACAGCGCGCGGAATCGCGTTTTCTTTGCCCGGCAACGCGGCGTTTTTTCCCTCAGGTGAATGCGCGTTCCGGCTAAAGCGCTTTTATCTCCGTCTCCGCGACTCAAGCGCGCGGGGAATTGAATGGATCGTCAGTGTCGTTTGCATCCAAACGCTTGGCAGTTGCCCGGTCTCGACAGCCAAGGAAAAAGACACAAGCAATTAAGACTGATTGCGATAACAATACCAGAGATAACGACTCAGGTCTTACTAGGTCGAAGAACGACTTCGGCATGGTATGGCTGAGTAGCTCTAAATATTTTGGTCCAAAGCCAGAATCAGACGTGCCTTTGTTTCCGTTCACACCAACTGCAACCACTCTCGGCGTACATACGTCAAAGGTTTGTCGCAACGCAACCAAATGCGTCAATTCGTCCACACCTCACTGTATTCCAACGTCACTGAGCTTACAAAATTCGATTTCACTGGTCACAAGTACATGACAAAAGTGTTTTCTGTCCACAAGTTTCAGGGAATGGTTTTGTGTGTTGAGTGTTCCAATCAATGATCACCTGCAAAGCATTGGTGGAGTACGTTGATAGCTATAAGCTATGCTTACGTTGATGCACACACTCGATATCGACCATTTTCCTTCGTTTTCTTTGTGTGAGATTGTCCCCTTTCGAATCAATGTAGATTTTTGCGTAGCAGTAGGGTTTTCATTTGCAATGAATCCAAGACCATTTCATGCGTTGGCCAGAATGTATTCAAAGTTTTGTAGAAAAATGGCATGGCTCATTACATAGCACCAAGTATCAGAAAACAATTGTGTCGTTATCAGAAAAAAATATTTTGAAAAACGAAAGATAAATAGAATTTTGTGCATTAAAAATCTTGAAGTTTTGATTTACAAGTTTTCAATGCGGTTGAAAAAATCAAGATTTTTAGAAAGTTGTCGCTCACTTCAAACACCGCAAATGGTTTCACAGTCAATTTTTTTCTTGCTAATGGACACATCTTGCCGGTCATTTATATTGCAAAATAGAAGACATTGATGCTGCCGAGAAAACGATGTGTGATTATATGAAAAGAAAGATTTAAAAAAATAAACAAAATTGTTGAAAACTTTACTACATGCGGAAAAGTTTAATTCATATAAAAATAGCTTTGTCGTGAGAGGAAAAAGTAGTGAAACAAAACATTTGCACATATCGCATACATTTTTCATTCACTTTAAACGACTTTATTACGTTTCAGGACAAGATATTTTTTCCTGTAAAAGCGGGAAAAATATCTAATATCTTTCAAATTGGGTTAATAACTTTACTTCGACCTTCCGTCCCAAACTGCGTACGAATAAAACGTTTTCCTCTATCTTTACCGAGAGCTTCAAGCGGAACCTACAGGAACGTTTATAGAGCGAACGAAAAACAATTATTACATACATTTGTTTCGTTGGAGCTTTGGTTTCCCTGTTTCTTTGAAACTTGAAAATCATCTTTAAAACATTGTGTACCAGGTGCGCGAATTGAGAAATCAAGTGACATCGGTTTTTCTAAAATCAGTTAAACTCGCCGAAACACTTCAGAACAACAGGTTGGCTATTGTCACAAGTCAAGTAGATTACGTACATTCGTAGTAAACTAATTAACATGAAATTGCCATTGCGTACATCACAGATACGCCATGTAGACCCTTCACGTGGTGCAAGAGAATTTTACAACTCCAGTAATTAGTCTCCACAAAGATGGCGAAGTCGAATCATTCAGCAAAATTTTTAATAGGAAATCGATTTAACCGGCGATGTTCGTTGGTATATTTTTGTGCCATTCCGCTTTCCCGACTGTTTGATTCGCTTTCTTACCGCAAATGTAGTTTTCTGTTTCCCAATTTTTGTGCCTTCATTTCCAACGTTTACCATTTGTAACCCCCGAGAGTACGTCTGTCAAGCGTACGACCTCATGTCCGCCTTTCTGCTTATGCATTCCACAGTCCACTTTGATTGAGTCACTGCCGGTTTGCTCGAAGCTGCGAGTCCATACAGAACCGTCGCCAGAAAGTCTTCAATAGGGGGGCTTTGGGGTCTTGAACGCTTGTGCAGGGGGGCTGAAACGCAAAAACTCTATTTATTTGTAGTATTTCATATTTCTAATTGGGGGGACTTGGAGCTTTGTCTGGGGGGGCTAAGCCCACCAAAGTCCCCCGTGGCGACGGGATTGATTCCATAGCTGTGTTTTCGTTGTTCTGTATTTGGCGCCAGACAGTTTTTCACTTTTAGTGAAGGAAATTATAAGAGAACGGCCTATTTTCCAGTTTTGCTTGTCGCAGCTTGTGGTTTGATTTATTCATTTTAGTCTATAGTTTGCTCGTTTCTTCTCCCCATGCACATTTCGCCCATAAGCATTACTTGCCGATTTCAGGACTGAGGATGCCCAGAGTCACGTGAAATCGCTGATGCGTAGAGTCACGTGAAATCGATTTCCTGCATAAAAAATTGCTGGTTGATTTGACTGCGTCACCTTTGTTGAGACTAATTGCTTGAACACAAATATGTGCAAGCCTGAATCATCGCAAAGTCATGAAAGCAGCTGTAGAGTGCATGGGTCAATCCAACGCTATTTCAAACCTTTGTCACTCGATTGCTGTTTCTGAAAACGCTTTTTTAGTTGCACGGAAAGGCAGGCTTATGCAAAGTACAGGTTTCGTTTCGGTCGAACGAGACTGTGACCGGAAAGTTGTGATCTTCACCGCCAAAGAATGCGTCAAGGATTAGCTCTGCAGGTAGACCTTAAACGTCGACAAGGCTGAATTTCAGCCGCATCGATAAAACAACAAAGCCTTCCTATGTTTGATGACTTGAAAAAAATATCCTACCTGTTTCTTGCAGCCATGCAAATATGAAGTTATGCAAATTTCAGCCTCTGCCAAGCAGTGCACTAAATGACTGTGGCGACCAGTATGGTAAAAGCGCTGATTGGAAGCGTTTTTGTGAACCGACTATCTGTTTCGAGCGGTTCGTCCGCTGTTGAAAGTTTCCCACGAGCCGGACGTGAGTCTTGCGGAGACTGGCAGGGCAGAGCGCAGTGTACACCACTCGCTGTCACCGTGCGGCGCATAGAGAGGAGAGGATTACTGAGTAGAGACGGAAGAAATAACAAGCCACATGCGACATGAACGTTTGAAAAAACATTAGCTATTGTCAAAAATGGTGCCGTACACGTAATACGCAAATACCAAACATTTAAATGGTTTCTTTTAAACATTGGCCATCAAGCCGGTAAAAGTCGAAAGATCGTGGAAGAAGTTGTTCGATTGGGTTTTATTAGATCCCATATCACACAGAACATGCGTATATAAGTTGAAGTACTTTGCTTTCTTGTTGTTTTTCAAATTCTATTCACACTTAAGATTCAAAACGTGCATTCCGCAGGGGGGCTTCCGTTTTTGATTCGCTTTGGGGTTGAAACAAAGCCGCTGCTACCTGAAGATGACCTTTGCACATACTTTTTAACGAAAAGTCCTGTCATTACTGTGCCAAATAGCAAAAAGATGTAGAAAATATGTCCACTTCATAGGTACCACTGCATGCGCCAGCTACTTCAGCACATTAAAGTTATCGTTGCTTGGCTCGCAACTTGAGATTTTCACTTATTTTTCACAAAAAGAATAAACCTGGCCTCTGACACACACGCTTGTGCAATCTTACGAGTAACTTCAGTTGTATTGTTCCTAATTTTCTTTTTTTATTTACACCATTAACCCTAAATTGTAATCCCTGACAGGCACAAACAACACGCTTTTGTGTCACATATTTGCGTATTTGCTCTGTTTCGCTTTCAGATTTTGAAGCAGTCACTTGCGCCCTGTGATGCTGAGCGTTTTCAAACTGCACTTAAAGAAGGAAAAGATTTAAGTCGCTAAAGCGCTCATTTGTGCACGCCAAGCATCGCAAATCCCTGAAACCAGTCATTCCGTTTTGGAAAATCCTCTCCGGCGCATTTGCCTCAGCTACGCCGTCACACAGCTCGAATCCTTAATGACAGCTTCACGCAACTACAAATATATATTTCGTCACATAAAACGTCTCGACCAGCCTATACTTAACCTGCTTCCTACGGGCTCTTTTTCACACGTCACAGATGCACACAATCGAAATCTCGAACAGAAGACGCCACCGTTCTTTCAGCTGTACGTTTGCTGCAGGCTACGGTGCAAGCTAAACGAAGGACGTAAGCGCATTGCAATTACTCGTTAATGGACTCATCTCGAAGCTTCTAGCCCTGCAACATTGCTCGTTCATCTCTGTTAAGCGTCATATATCGTGTGTAGGGCCGCATTGACTTAAAGCATTGCTTAGACAAGCAAATAATCCGTCTGTATTTGTTTGTTCTTTGTAAGGTCTCCTATAATTTGCAACAGCGCTTTCTACAATATAGTTGTAGCACAAGCGCATTTGCTTTCACATAGAGCCGTGGAAACCGCTGCATAGTTAGTTTCCAGTTCTATTACCGTATATCGATGGGTAGCTTTAAATCGAATCTTGACAAGCCAGTGGGTTGCCACCAAACGGCATTTGGATGAGTTACAAACGGTACGGCACGACAAAAAAAACTTTCGTGCAGACACTGGTCTGAATCAGCCACTTATCTGCAAGCCTGCAGTGCACTACAAGTCACACAAAAAAACTATCACCACAGCTCCCCGAAAGGGGTTTCGAACGTAGGCGTCGTAGCAGTGTGATGAGTAGGGCAAGTTTTTGTTGCAGTAAAAAAGTGAGAAAGTTGCATTTATTTTCAACGAAACTTGCATTCATGCGCAGGAAGTTGCATTTATGCGCACATTTGACTGCGAAGGACTTCACACAACCTATTTTGGTTTGCGCGGACTTGGCCAAAAGTCAAGATTTTCCCCACTTCCACCTCTAATTGAGTTCGGGCACTATCGCACTTGACTGGGTTTGTAAAACTTCCAGCTTGCAATCCAACTGTTTCGTCATAGATAACATCGAGACCAGCTATTCCGTCATATAGCTCTTTTTCATGCAATCAAAGAGAATAGAACTAAACTGAAATAGTTTTGTAGCATTTTTTTTATTTA